>ERZ772956.56-NODE-56-length-93393-cov-9.982569_pt1 | contig 93393 bp, 96 predicted proteins | sample MGYA00580683_ERZ772956 | MGnify/ENA primary metagenome ERZ772956 (study PRJEB29015, sample SAMEA2738077) | human oral metagenome | biome: human oral; feature: human-associated habitat; material: saliva | place: China | collected 2212 ... | reverse complement strand
ATGAGCAATATAATATTATTGAAGTAGATGGGACTAGAATTAGAGATAAGGAAGACAATAGTCCTGATCAAATTGCCGTTAAAACAGGTTGGATTTCTAGGGTGGGGCAAACGAGTATTTGTTTGCCGCATGGTTTGATGATTGAGATTGTTTCGACTCAGGATCCGACGGAAGAAACGGATACTATCATTCCCCTGTGACAGATACGAATTAGACTTCCCTATATAGTAGTATATGACGCCAGCAAACCTTCGGTTTCATGGCTAAACTTTGAGCCTAGGGTCTCAAAGTTTCCTAGTACAAGTAGCAAAAAGGCTACTTGTACGCATACTACTATGGGAAGTCTATTCTGTTTTAACGGATATTTATGAGGGTGCGAATAAGAGTTAGACTTCCCTGTATAGTAGTATAGAACGTCCGCAAATCTTCGTTTTCATGGCTAGCTACTATGAGAAGTCTCTTTGTTTTTTAATAAATGGTAAAAATTTGTTCTATTATTTGTCAGTAAATTTTATTCGTGATACGATAACCTTACATATATATAATATATCTTACATGTATATAAGGTGTATCATATCGAAATAAATAGAAATGAGAGAAATTTTATGAATGAAAATCAACCATTAGAACCTCAAAGAATTCCTTCTCGTCATGATAAAATGGAGAAAGAAATTAGTTCAACAGAAAAATGGTATAAAAAAATATGGAATCATCCTTGGTTTAAAAATTTTAGAGAATTTTGGAATAAATACCATTTAACAAAATTATTTTTGACTTTATTCTTAACATTTACAGCATTCTTTTTAGCCTATTTAGTTTACGGAGCAAAAACTGCAGACGTGAGTGGATTAAGAGCAGGTATGATTCAAGAAACTGTAATATACGATGAAGATGGTCAAGAAGCTGGAGCGTTAAATATTTCAAAGGCAGAGTATGTACCTTTGAACGAAATTTCAACTTATATGAAAGATGCAGTTTTATCGACAGAAGATAAACGTTTCTATAATCATAAGGGATTTGATTTAGTTGGGATTTTACGTGCATTTGCAGGAGTTATTATTCATCGAGGGAATATTGTAGGTGGAGGAAGTACATTAACTCAGCAATTAGCAAAAAATACATTTTTAACGCTAGATCAAACTTTATTGAGAAAAGCAAAAGAATTATTTTTAAGTTTGGAAATCGAAAAACATTATACCAAAGATCAAATTTTTGAAATGTATTTGAATAATGCTTATTTTGGAAATGGAGCTTATGGAATTGAAAATGCAGCAAGGCGTTATTTTGGAAAAAGTGCTGCTAATTTGTCATTAAGTGAATCTGCTATTTTAGCAGGGGCTTTAAAAGCACCAAGTTATTATAATCCGATTGACAATTATGATGCTACAGTGAATCGACGGGCAACGGTTTTAAAACTAATGGTGAATAACGGAAAAATTAGTGAACAAGATGCCAATATAGCGAGTGAGTCTGAAATTTCACTAGTTGACAATTATGTAGCTAATTCCAGATATCGTTATCCTTATTACTTCGATGCAGTCATTAATGAAATCACTCAAAATTATGGGATTAAGGAAGAGGACTTATTTAATAAAGGGTATAGAATTTATACTGGTCTAAATCAGAAATTACAGGCAGATATGGAAGAAACATTTGGTAATACACAATTATATCCCTCATATAATGATGGAACAAAAGCCCAAGCTGCCTCTATCGCAATGGAACCTCAAACGGGAAATGTGTTAGCAGTAGTTGGAGGAAGAATCGATGGTACTGGTAAACATACTTTTAGAGGGTTTAACCGAGCTACACAAATGAAAGTACAACCAGGCTCAACGTTTAAACCTTTAGCTGTTTATACTCTTGCATTGGAAGAAGGATATGAACCTAATTCAACATTAATAGATGAAAAACGTTCGTATGGTCCTGAAAAATATACTCCAGAAAACTGGAACCATCAAAATAAAGGTACGGTAACAATGACTGAGGCTCTAAGTTTAAGTTGGAATGCTCCTGCTGTTTGGTTATTGGATCAATTAGGATTGAAAAAAGGAATTGAAAAAGTTCATCAATTTGGAATTTCAACAGTTTCAGAAGATGAATATTTAGGTATTGCTTTAGGAGGATTAACAAAAGGGGTTTCACCAATGGAAATGGCTTCTGCTTATACTACGTTTGCTAATAAAGGAGTCCGTGCAAAAGGAAGATTTGTTACAAAAATCGTAGATGCCACTGGTGCGGTTATTGTTGATAATACAATCCCTCAAACCAATAAGGTGACGAGTGAAACAGTTGCTAATAAAATGACAAGTATGTTATTAACCGTGTATGCGCCTGGTGGTGGTGGAGCGAATGCTGTACCTGCAGGTTATACAATTGCTGGTAAAACAGGTACAACTGAAACTGTTAATGGAGAAGATGGAGCTAGAGATCAATGGATGATAGGATACACTCCAGATATGGTTGTTGCAACTTGGATGGGATATGATGATTCTGCAAAATATTCGTTAGCTGTATCAAGTAATCAGGGTGTAGGGCCTTTATTCCAACTAGAAATGTATGGTTTATTAAGGACATCATCCAAAAAAACTCCGTTTGGAGTAGAACCTGCTAATACAAATCAAAAGAATAATTCACCAGTTAATATGGATAAATGGATTCAAAAAGCAGAAGAAAAAGGAAAGCAATTGTGGTTTAAAGTTCAAGAATGGACAGATCAATTGTGGAAAAAGGTTGGACAATAGTTTTATAAACAAATCGTCAACAAAAATTAGATTTTTATCTAATTTTTGTTGACTTTTTTTATTGCAAGTAGTAAACTTCTTATTAAGTTAGATGAATTTCTATTTTTGTTAGAAAGTGAGGTTAGAATTTTATGAATATCATATTAAATAATGCGAATTTTAGAAAGTTATGGTTTAGTAGTACATTTGCTGGAGCAGCCAGTAATATTATTCAATATGCTTTGTCACTCTATGTGTTAGATAAGACGGGTTCTGCAACAGCTTTTGCTAGTATTTTATCGATTATTATTTTCCCACGTTTGTTATTTTCTCCAATAGCGGGAGTGTGGGGAGATCGAGTGGATAGACAAAAAGGATTAGTTTATACAACATTAATGACGGTTATTACTTTAGTAATATTTGGAGTGGGTACTTATTTAGCAAGTAATTTATCTTTAGTTGCTATTTATGTTTTGGTCATTATTTTAGAATTAGTAGAAGTTTTTCAATCAGGTCCAATGATGAGTGTTTTGCCAGCAATTGTTGAAGAAAGTCAATTAGCTCTAGCGAATACTTGGATGCAAGTAGATAATGGAATTGTAAATATTATTACACCATTTGTAGCAGCATTTATTTATTCGACTTTTGCCATTACAGGTTCATTATTTATTTCAGGTAGTATTTTATTTTTAACAATGATTGGTTATGCGTTCATGAAAATTCCTGAGCGTAAAGTTCAAAAACAAATGGATGATTCATCTGTTGTGAATAGTTTTTGGACAGATTTCAAAGAAGGTATTCAAATAGCATTTGAAATTCCGAATTTAATCATTGTCGTATTGCTAGCGTTATTTATAAATTTTTTAATGTCACCTATTTTTGGAATTGTAATTACTTACTTTATAAGGGTAACATTACAATTTACCAATGAAGAATTTAGTATGTTTCAATCGTTTGTAGCGGTAGTAAGTATGATTTCTCCACTAATTGCGTATCGATTAATCAAAGAGAGTAAAGAACCTGTTCATCTATTATTGAAATATACAGGTGGATTTATTGTTGGATTATTCGTGGTAATGTGTGGAACAATGGCTCGAGATATTTTTTCATTAAATCAATGGATGTCGATAGCTGGTATCCTTGTTGGATTTATTGTAGTTTCTATTTTAGCGACATACATTAATATTCAATTGTCAACCTTAGGTGCTAAAATGGTTCCAGAACAATTCTTAGGAAGAATTGGGACAACAATGGGGATGTTAGCTACGATTTCTGTTCCAATTGGACAATTAGTTTTTGGAATCATTTTAGATAATTTTAATGCAACAGTGTGTTTAGCTGTTTCTATTGTGGGATTAGTGGTATTCTTAATAGTAGCGAATCGAATGTATCAAGATTCTAGTAAGGAGGCGCAAAATGCAATTTAAACAAGAGCAAATGGAGTTTGTCAATCAGCTGTTGTATCCAATTTTAATGTTGAAAAAGGAAAGAGAAGAAGAACGTCCATCTTCACCTTTAGAAGAGCAATTAGAAGGTATTGTGGAAGAAATGAGACAGATGAGTATTCCTTTAGAAATGTATAAGGATGACATTTTGTATTTCTATAAAGATGATATTTTACGACTGTTTTTTATTAATGTAAAAACGTTACTTGATTATCAATCTTTTGAGGAATACGCTGAATTTTTACAATCAATGGATGAAGGAGTCATTAAACAGCAATTAATGACTAATATTGTAAAACAAGATGAAGAAGAGGCAGCAGTTGAAAATAAAGTGGAGGAATTATTAGGAAATCAATTCGCATTTTTAGATTTCTTAAAAAATCTACCGATTGATGATACTTCACGTTGGAATAATTTTACGATTATGTCGCATCCCAAAAAATTTGTCGAAGATTTTATTGTCTTACATGAAACAATTAAACCGATTTTTAAAAAAGTTTATGCAGAATATTTACCGATTTTAGAGAAATCATATGTGGAATTTGAAGCTGCTATTCATGAGCATCCAAAGATTTTATCAGAGGCTTTTACAGGTACAAAGGAAATAGAGGAAATTGATTGGACTTCAGATAAAATTTCAGTCGTTCCAACTTTATTATTATCTGACTTCTATTTTGAAGATTCTGAAATTTTATTATTAGGAGCAAAATCATTAGAAGTCATTCAACATGTGATTCAAACAAGATTGGATAAACAACAAGAACGAATTAATGTTTTCAAGAATTTAGGAGATAAAACAAGATATCAAATTTTTTGCGAAATCGCTAAAGGAACAAAGAGTGTTAAAAAAATTGCGGAACAATTAGGGATTACATCTGCTACTGTTTCATATCATATTAATGAATTACTCTTATCTAATTTAGTGGTTCAAGGGTGGAATAAGAAGGAGTGTACGCAGGCAATTCATACGGCTTTAATTACAGAAGTGATGAATGGATTAATGGAAGATAGTTTAATGATGAATACTGTAGAGAATGAAGAATAATATGCTATAATAGCAATACAAAAGAATGCATGGAGGGAAACACATGAGTGATGTAAAATTAGTAAAACGTAGTGAAGTTGATCAATCGATTACATGGGATATGAGTTTATTATATCCTAGTGATGAAGCATATCGTACAACATTAAAGGAAACAGAAGCTCAATTAAAGAGTTTTAAAGAAAAATATGAAGATAAACTAGCAGATTTAGAAGTATTAACTGCTGCTACCGAAGAATATGAAGCATTATATGAAACATTTTACCGTTTATCTCATTATGCAGAATTACCAATGACTGTAGACCGTTTCAATGATACAGTAGTTGAAAATGCGACATTATTTGAGCAATTAGCTAGTGCTTGGGCACAAAATATGAGTTTCTATGATACTGAAATCGTAGGACTAGATGAAAGTTTATTACGTCAATTTGTAGCAGAAAAACGTCCAGATTTAGCATACTTTATTGAGAAAATTATTCGTGTTAAAGCACATACTTTATCAAAAGATGCAGAACAAGTTTTATCAAATATGTCTAGCTTACCAAGCTTCTATCAATTATATGAAGTGACAAAACATGAAGATATGGAATTTGACTCATTTGAAGCTGATGGAAAAACGTATGAAAATAGTTTTGTTTTATATGAAAACTTGCATGAGATGGATAATCATACAGAAGTTCGTCGTAATGCAGCGAAAAGTTTTTATAAAACATTAAATCGTTATAAAAATACAGTTGCAAATGAATATATTTCAACGATTAAAAAAGAAAAAATGCTTGCAACAATGCGTGGATACGATAGTGTCATTGATTACTTGTTAGACAAACAAGATGGGGATCGTGAGTTATATGATCGTCAAATTCGTACATTAATGACGGACTTAGCGCCTCATATTCAACGTTATATTCGTTTATTAGCAAGAGAACATACTATTCAAGATATGCAATTTGCGGATTGTAAAATTAATTTAGATCCTGATTTTGAAGTGGATATGTCTATTGAAGAATCTAGAGACTATTTGAAGAAAGCTCTTGGAATTTTAGGGGAAGATTATAAAGATATGATTGATGAAAGTTACGACAAACGTTGGACTGACTTCCCTCAAAATATTGGTAAGAGCACAGGTGGATTTTGTGCGACTGTTCCAAAAGTAGCTAGCTATATTTTATTATCATGGACTGGAAAAATGAATGAAGTATTTGTATTAGCCCATGAATTAGGACATGCTTACCACTTTAAACGTGTTGGAGAAGAGTTAACAATGTTTAATAATGAATGTTCATTATACTTTGTAGAAGCTCCATCAACTTGTAACGAAGTGATTGTATCAAATTATTTATTGAAAAATAGTACAGATGCTCGTTTCAAACGCTGGGTTATTAGTAATATGATTAGTCGTACTTATTTCCATAATATGGTAACTCACTATTTAGAAGCAGTATTCCAAGATCGTATTTACAAAATGGTAGATAATAATGAAATGTTAAATGCAGATGTGTTATCTAAAGTAAAACGTGAAGTGATGGAAGAGTTCTTCGGCGATAGCCTTGTAGTGAATGAGGGAGCTGAATTAACTTGGATGCGTCAACCTCACTATTATATGGGATTATATCCATATACTTATTCTGCTGGTTTAACAATTGGTACAGCAATTGCGAATAAGATTGAGGAAGATCCTTCTCAAGCTCAAGTTTGGAAAGATACATTAGCATTAGGTGGTAGCCTTTCTGCAAAAGACTTAGCACGTCATGCTGGATGTGATGTTTCAACAGAACAACCACTAAAAGAAGCCATTGCTTATGTAGGAAAATTAGTGGATCAATTATACGAATTGACAGATGAGTTAAAATAGGACTTATCTAAAGTAGCAAAGGAAAAAAGAAGCTTCGCTTTGGCGGAGCTTCTTTTTTATACAACTTTTGATAAACCTATAAAAAATTCCTATTTCGTACGAATACTAACCTCACCATACGATAATGAGTGTAAAGTTTTATCTTCTTTTTCAATGATTAAATGTCCATTTTTATCAATATCTTTTGCGTAAGCATAATAAACATGATTTCCTTCGATGACTTTGATAGATTTTCCAATGACATTAGAATGTTCCTTATAAGAATCGATAAAGTCTCTTTTGGAAAGATTTTGATAATAGAATGTCCATTTTTCTAAAAATATCGCAATAAAATGATTTCGATTAAAAGAATGTGTGTCATATTCCTTTCTAGAAGAAAAAATACTCCCTACAATAGAGTGTAATTCTTCAGGGAATGATTGGGGTGAGTTAATTAAATTAATTCCCATTCCAACAATCAATGCTTGAACTTGTTGAGACTCAAAATCACTAATGACCTCTGTCAAAATTCCTCCAACCTTTTTATTCTGATAAAATAAATCATTAACCCATTTGATATTGAGAGATTTCCCTGTTAATTGCTCAATTGTCTCGACACATGCAACAGCTGTTGCACAAGTAATGAGAGACAAGTCTTCTAAAGCCGTAGTTGGAAATAGACAAAGGCTCATGTATAAACCTGTTTTAGATGGAGAAACAAATTTTCTTCCTAAACGTCCTCTACCAGCTGTTTGTTCTTCACTAATAAAAATAGCAGGAGTGGTTGAGTTTTGATTTGCGTAAAGTTTTGCTAAATCATTCGTTGAAGTAGTACTTTCCATTGTTTGAATGACCCAATCGATTGAATGATGCTGTTGAATAAGTTCTTGATTGACTTGTTGTTCAGATAATACATCGTTATTTTCAGATAATGTATAACCCTTATTCGTAGAAGAATCGATAGTATAACCTTCTTTTTTTAGTGATTGGATGGCTTTCCAGATTGAAGTTCGAGATTTACTTAAAGCCAGTGCCATTTTTTCTCCTGAAATTGGTTCGCCAGTGTGTTCTTGAAGGTAGAGTAAAACAGCTTCTTTTGTTTTCATAAAAAATCCCCCTTTACTTGATTCAAATTGTATAAAGATTCTGTAATATTGTCAACTTTACATTTACTGTTAGTTAACAATGATAAATATAGTTTTAAGTATGCCTTTTTAGAAAGGCATGTTATAATAGAGAAGAAGATGATATGAGAGGATTTGAATCAATGAGAAAATTAGTTATTAATGGAGGAAAACCACTTACTGGGGAAGTAACAATAAGTGGTGCTAAAAATAGTACGGTAGCTTTAATTCCTGCAGCTATTTTGTCATCAGAACCAGTTATATTAGAAGGTGTTCCAGATATTCAAGATGTTGCTGCATTAATTGAAATTTTGAGCGATTTTAATGTTCATACTACTTTTGAAGAAGGAGTATTGACGATTGATCCAACAAATATGTTATCTATTCCAATGCCAAGTGGAAAAATTCAAAGTATGAGAGCTTCTTATTATTTTATGGGAGCAACTCTTGCAAAATTTGGTGAAGGGGTTGTTGGACTTCCTGGAGGATGTTTCTTAGGACCAAGACCAATTGATCAACATATTAAAGGATTCAAAGCATTAGGAGCAGATGTTCGAAATGAAATGGGAGCTATTTATTTATCCACAAATGGACAAGGCTTAACAGGAACTCGTATTTATATGGACGTTGTATCAGTAGGAGCAACGATTAATGTTTTACTAGCTGCTGTTCGTGCAAAAGGTAAAACGATTATTGAAAATGCCGCAAGAGAACCTGAGATTATTGATGTCGTTAATTTATTAAATAAAATGGGTGCCAATATTAAAGGTGCTGGTACTAGTATGATTCGTATTGAAGGTGTAGATGAATTACACGGATGTCGACATACGATTATTCCAGATAGAATTGAAGCAGGTACATATTTATCAATTGCAGCAGCAGTAGGTGAAGGAATAACTGTTAAAAATGTCATTTTTGAACATATTGAAGGCTTACTTGCGAAAATGGAAGAAATGGGCGTAAAAATGACAATTGGAGAAGAAGATATTTATGTAGCTCCTTCTAAAGATTTAAAAGCAGTAAGTATTAAAACATTACCTTATCCTGGTTTTGCAACTGATTTACAACAGCCAATTACGCCATTACTAATGAAAGCGACTGGAGAAGCAAAAATTATTGATACAATTTATCCAAAACGTGTCAATCATATCCCTGAATTAAATCGTATGGGAGCATTAGGACGTGTAGAAAATGATGTCATTTCAATTACGGGTCCAACACCTTTAACTGGTTGTGAAGTTGCCGCAAGTGATTTAAGAGCTGGTGCAGCGTTAGTCATTGCAGGTTTAATGGCTCAAGGTACAACAAAAATTAGCAATATTGAACATATTTTAAGAGGATATTCTCATATTGTAGAAAATCTACAACAATTAGGTGCCGATATTCAAATGATTGAAGAGGATTAAAATGTCAGAAACAATTGAAACAGTAACTTTACCAGTCTTACAACAAAAGACTTTAAAAGAAATGTATGCTTTTGCAAAGCATTATAAAATTCCTTATTATGGGCAAATGAATAAAAAAGAATTAGCTCTAGCGATTATGAGAGCTCAAGAAGAAGCGACTGGGTTCTTCCAAGTAGAAGGAGTATTAGATATTAATAATGCAGAAGGGTTTGGTTTCCTTCGTCCAATCAACTATTCTACTAGCCAAGAAGATATTTATATTTCTTCTTCTCAAATTCGTAAATTTGCCTTAAGAAATGGAGACTTAGTAGCAGGGCCTGCTCGTCCTCCCCGTACGGGTGAAAAGTTTAATGGATTAATGCAAGTTGGAGCTGTTAATGGAAAAGATCCTGAAGAAGCAAAAGAAAGGGATCATTTTCCAGGCTTAACACCACTTTATCCTGAAAAACAAATGCAATTAGAAACGACTACTGGAAGAATTGCTTCTAGAATGCTAGATTTAATTTGCCCAATTGGATTTGGACAGCGTGGATTAATTGTGGCACCTCCGAAAGCTGGTAAAACAAGTTTATTAAAAGAAATTGCAAATGGAATTACAACAAACTATCCTAATGCGGAATTAATTATTTTACTAATTGATGAACGACCAGAAGAAGTAACGGATATTGAGCGTACTGTAGATGCTGAAGTTGTATTTTCAACTTTTGATCAAACACCGGAACACCATATTAAAGTGAGTGAATTAGTTTTAGAACGTGCATTACGTTTAGTAGAAGATGGACGTGATGTGATTGTCTTGCTAGATAGTATTACTCGTTTAGCACGTGCGTATAACTTAACAATTCCACCTTCTGGACGTACATTAAGTGGAGGTATTGACCCCGCTGCTTTTTATCGTCCTAAGAGATTTTTTGGTTCTGCAAGAAATATTGAAGATGGTGGCAGTTTAACAATATTAGCAACAGCTTTAATTGAAACGGGTAGCCGTATGGATGATGTGATTTATGAGGAGTTTAAAGGTACAGGAAATGCGGAAGTGCATTTATCTCGTGAATTAGCAGAAAGACGTGTATTTCCTGCGATTGATGTGAAACGTTCGGGTACTCGTAAAGAGGAAATTTTACTGGAACCTAATGTTTTAGAAGCAGTTTGGAAAGTTCGTAATACAATGAAGGGTGACGGGCTAGAAACAAGCGAACAAATTGTGAAGCAATTAAGAGAAACAAAAAGTAATAAAGACTTTATAAAGCGTATCGAACTACTGTAAAAGATATTCGAAAGACTTTTCTTAAAATAGCATTGGACGCCAGTAGCTTCGCAAATGCGAATCTAATGTAAAAATGCTACTAGGGAAAGTCTTTTTTTTGGATGGACGTAAAGTGAATAGAAACAGAAAAATTTTCATGGTAGCCGGACGCCAGCAGACCTGTCGGTCTCATGGCTAAAAATTGAGCCTTGGTCTCAATTTTTCCTTGTAATATAAGCCACTGAACTAGTGGCTTATATTACTGCTACTATGAAAATTTTTCTGTTTCTATTCACCTTAACTTGTAATTTTTTCTTTTATTCGGTATAAATGCTAGTAAGAAAAGTTTATTTATATTTTTACGTACTTTTTAGGATAATTCAAAAGCAGTGACTAGAACGTATTTTTTATTCTAAAAAAAGGTTGTGATAATAACCAAGCGATAGAATATAGTCTACCTATTCTTAAAGTAATTGCCATTGCTGTAGATAAGAAGGTTCAAAATATGAGAATTGGTTCCATGATTATAAAACAAATTTTATAGAAACATTAAAGATCCATACGCTTCTCAAATAAAAGAGAGTAAATAGAAAGAAAAAATATTTTTACTGTAGCAGTAATATAAGTCACAAGAGTAGTGGCTTATATTACGGGAAAATTTGAGACCAAGGCTCAAATTTTAGCCATGAGATTCGCGAAAGCGAAGCTGCTGGCGTCCCAGTTACAGTAAAAATGTTTTGTCTTCCTATTCACGAATAACTTTACTTTTACTTTAATCCTTCCCATTCTGAGAAAAATTGGGTTAAATAATCTTTCATAAATTCATGTCGACCTTTTGCGATTACACGAGCTTCAGGAGTATGTAAAGTGTCAGATAAAGTTAATAATTTTTCATAAAAATGTCCAATGGCGGTATCTTCAAGATCATGAGCTTTTTCTAACACATCTTGAGGTTCTCCTGTATAAATTGGACGTTGGTTTGCTCCTGAATAAACAAAAGTACGAGCAATCGCAATGGCACCAATAGCATCTAGTCGATCGGAATCTTGAACGATTTTATCCTCAATGGTAATCGGTTGAAGTGGATTTTTCCCATTACGAAATCCAACTGCATCAATAGAGTAGAGAATATTTTCAATTAAATCTTTTGTTAATCTATATTTTACTAATAACTCTCTTACTTCATCTTTTGCTTCTTCTACATTATCGACAATTTTATGATCATATCGATCATGAAGTAGAGCAGCTAACTCAATCTGTAGATGATTAGCTTCAGGGTAATGGACAGCAATTTTTTTAGCATTTTTCCATACTCGTTCAATATGATACCAATCATGCCCAGTATGTTCTTGCGTGAAAAAAATTTGCATTTCTTTTTGAATGGAATGAATAATATCTTTATTATTCATGAATTTCTCCTTTCTTATATCTAATAAAAAGACTTTTGGAATTCCAAAAGTCTTTTTCGTATTAATGTAAAACTTTATTTAAAAAGTTTCTTGTACGATTATGTTGAGGATTTGTGAAGACTTGTTCTGGTGTGCCATCTTCAACGACATATCCACCATCCATGAAAATAACACGGTTACTTACTTCGCGGGCAAATCCCATTTCGTGAGTTACTACGACCATTGTCATCCCATCTTTTGCTAATTGTTGCATTACTTCTAATACATCCCCAACCATTTCTGGGTCAAGAGCGGAAGTTGGCTCATCGAATAATAACATTTTTGGTTTCATCGCTAAAGCACGTGCAATGGCTACACGTTGTTTTTGACCACCAGATAATGTTTTTGGATATACATCTGCTTTATCTTCTAGTCCAACCATTCCTAATAATTCTAAGGCATGTTTTTCTGCATCTTCTTTTGTTTCACGTCCTAATTCAACAGGAGCTAATGTAATATTCTCTTTAATTGTTAAATGAGGGAATAAGTTAAAGTGTTGGAATACCATTCCAATTTCTTGACGAACAAAGTTCAAGTCAGTATTTTTGTCGGTTAAATCATAACCATCTACAATAACTTTACCTTCAGTTGTTTTTTCTAGACGATTTAAGCAACGTAAAAATGTTGATTTACCTGATCCAGAAGGACCGATAATACAAACGACTTGTCCTTCTTCGATTTCTAAATCAATCGATTTTAAGACTTCTAATTCACCGTAATTTTTTTTAAGGCCTTTTACTTCGATAATTGCCATCTTATGCCTTCCTTTCTAAACGTGCTGAAATTTTTGTTAATAGAGTAATAACGATTAAGTATATCATTCCAACAATAAACCACATTGAACTTGATTGTAAGTTTCTTGCAATAATTATTTTACCAGTTTGTGTCAATTCTACAAGTCCTATGATGGATAAAATTGAAGTGTCTTTCAAAGTAATAACAAATTGGTTAATAAATGATGGAACCATTAAATGAATCGCTTGTGGTAAAATAATTTTTTGCATTGATTTATAATAGGGTAAGCCTAAACTCATTGCTGCCTCGCTTTGTCCTTTATCGATTGCATTAATACCACCACGAACAATTTCAGCGATATAAGCAGCAGCATTCAATCCTAATGTTGTAATAGCTGCAATAGTAGCATCTAAACGAATATTTAATGCTTGAGGAATTCCAAAATAAATAAAGAATGTTAAAACAATTAGTGGAATACCACGCATAAAGTCAATGTAGATAGTTGCGATTGTTTCTAATATAGCAATGCGGCTTGTTCTCATTAGTCCTAAAAGAACTCCGATAATAGTTGCGATTGCCAGAGAAACAAATGTAATCCAAATAGTATTCCATAAACCATTTAATAGTGTAGGAGCATTTGTTTTTAATAATCCAAATAAACTTGTATCTTCAGTAGATGTAGTTGTTGAATCATCTGTTCCAATATATTTATTAATGATTTTATCGTATTCACCATTAGATTTTAAAGTAGCTAATCCACGGTTGAAAGCTTCTAAAAATTCAGTGTTTTGATTTTTTAATACCGCAACTCCATATTGAGTGATTTGTTCTTTATAAGAAGTTAATGTCATTGGTAAGTGATTGCTGCGAATGGCATATCCTAATACTGGATAATCTTCAAAAGCAGCAACACTATTTCCACTGACTACGTCTTGATACATATTAGCAGAATCTTCAAATGTTGAGATTGTAAAACCATATTGATCTTTAATAGAAGCAGCAAAGCTAGCTCCTTGTGTACCAATTTTAACTGCGACATTTTTACCGCGTAGTTCTTCATAAGTACTAATGTTGCTTGAAGTACTTACTGCCATTCCAATACCGCTATCGAAGTATGAATCAGTGAAGTCAAATTTTTGTTTTCTTTCATCAGTCATACTCATTCCTGCGATAACTGCATCAACTTGTCCAGCTTCTAAAGCTTGAACAGCAGCGTTAAATCCTAACGCTTTAATTTCAATTTCAAAATTTTCTTCTTTTGCGATAGCTTTCATTAAATCCATATCAATTCCAACATAATTACCAGAAGTATCTTGGAATTCAAATGGGGCAAAAGTAGTATCTGTCGCAATCGTATATTTTTTTGTAGCAGCTTCGATTGGAGTAGAAAGAAGGAAAAATAAAATTCCTAATAAGCTAATCCAGAAGCTCTTTTTCTTAATGTTCTTATGTATTTTCATAAAGACCTCCATATTGTTAAAAATTTATGTGCGTCTATTTTACTAAATTTTAATCTAAAAAACAAAAAACAGGTCTCATGTCATGTTATATTTTCTGACATGAGACCTGTGAAAGAGTCATTCTTTCTTTAAATGATGATTGAGTTCCGTTAACAAATGAATCATTGTATCTAACCGTTGTTCCATACGATGAAGTAAGTAAATACTCATTGCAATTGGAAACCCCATATTGCTAATTAAAGTAATGAACGGTTGAAGAATATCTGTTTCCATAAAATCACCTCCTACTACTAAAAAGGAGATTATACAAAAAAATTACCCCCATAAGGGAGGTAATTCGTTATTTTTGTTGATCTAAACAGTTTTGAATCGCTTTAGCAACGCCACCATGTTTGTTATCATCGGTTTGATATTTAGCAGTGTTCATAGCTTCTTGATTAGCATTTCCCATCGCAACACTATAACCAGCAAGTTTTAACATAGAAACATCATTAGAGTTATCACCAATCGCAAAAACTTCGTCCATTGAAATTCCTAAAGTATCTGCGTAGTATTGAAGAGCTATTCCTTTTTGAGCATCTTTGTGGGTGATTTCAATATTCGTTTTAAAAGACGAAGTAACAACTAGATTAGGAAGTTCTTGCTCGACATAAGATTTAATTTCCATTAATGAATCTTCAGCTTCGTAATTGGAAGTTAAGACTTTATAAATTTTAATCGTTGGGTCTTCTAAAACTTCCTCTACACTAGAAACATCTATTGCATCAAAAAGTTTTCTTAATTTATCGAGTTCAGCTTCAAACTGTTCTGGAGTAAGATCAGGATGATTTTCTTTAAAAGTAGCCACTCTTTTTGCAAATTTTTCTGCAAAATGTAAGGAGAATAATCCTTTTGAAGTCATCATATCCCAATTGTTATGATGTTTTTCAATTTTTTGAATCAGTTTACGTGTATCTTCATGAGAAAGAGTAACTTCTTTTAAAATAGTGCCGTCCTCTTTATAAATAACTGCTCCATTTAATCCAATGACGGGGCATTGAATATTTGTAGGTTCTAAGCAAAGCGAAGCTTGGTAAAAATCTCTTCCTGAGCAAATGACAAATGGAATATTCTTTTCTTGTAAATAGTGGACCATTTTTACATTATCTGGATGAATGGTAGAATGATCTTGTAAAATTGTTCCATCCATATCACTAGCAAATAATCGAATCATATGTTCTCTTTTTTTGCTTCTTGAATATGTTTATTTAACAATGATAGATGTGATTGAATTCTTTTGATACGAGGTTGGCTCATATGTTTAAAATTTTGTACATCTTCCATTATTTCTTCAGATAGCTCTTTTACTTGTGGAATAATTCGATATTGTAATTGTTGTGTTCCCTTTTGAAGAATAGGAATTCCATTACTTAAAGTTGAAATATCTTCAGATAAGCTGACGATATTCTTATATAATTTTTCACGATTTTTTTTACCATTATGTTTAGTGGTTAATAGAGCCACTGTGCTACCAACAATACTTCCGAAGAGTAATCCTTTTATGAATTTTTTCATTTATTTTCTTCTCCAAATTTCTAAGTAAATTTTATCATGTGAACGACCATCGAATTTTTCCTTTTTAACGATTGTAGTTTGATTAAAAGGTAAATCTAATTTTTTATCACTTGGATACACACGAGTCCATTTATATAAATAAAAATCTACTTTACCTTTATAATCGTCAAGTTGAATATCTTCATTTTCAATAAAAATAAAATCATTTTCTTTTGCTCCAGAAAGATTGAATTCAGCTAATGACTGGATAGAAATATCTGTACCTTCAAACAATTCTTTAGAATAATCTGATACATATAAAGTTCCATTTTCCTGTTTTACTTTGCTTACGATGTTTTCAACTAAAAAAGCATCTTTTGATTGACGACGATGATTAAAAAGAACACCATTATCTTTATCTAATACATAAATGACTTTCATATTTATCCCTCCACATGTTTTGCAATATTTTGTGCAATATTTGCTAATTCCTCATGAGAATAGTCATGAGTTTCCCATTTTAATCCGAAACCTTCTTCGTGTTTATAACGAGGAATTAAATGGATATGAGAGTGGAATACACTTTGAAAAGCAACTTCTCCATTATTATTTAAAATATTTACCCCTTTTACATCTGGGTTCATTGCTTTTAAAGCACGAGCAATTTTAGGAATTCTGCTAAATACAGCTGCAGCTAATTCCTCATCATATTCAAAAATATCTTTCACGTGTTTTTTTGGCACGACTAATGTATGACCTGGGGTTACTTGTCCTAAGTCTAAAAAGGCAATGACTACCTCATCTTCATAAACAATATGTGCTGGAATTTCTTTAGAAATAATTTTATCAAAAATACAATCTGACATGATAAAAACCTCCTTAAATTGTATAGGCAAATCGTACCACGAGTAGTGAAGGAATGCAATGAAATCGCGAAGTTTTTCTTGAAATGAAAGATTCTAGGAACTAGACTGTTTTTTTGATATAATAATGCTAAATTGTGTAGGATTGGAGAAAGTTATGACATTAAAAGTAGATAATATAACAGCTGGTTATACTCAAGTTCCTGTTATTAAAGGAGTTTCTTTTGAAGTACAATCAGGGGAAATTTGTGGACTCATTGGATTAAATGGGGCAGGGAAAAGTACAACGATTAAATGTATTACAAATTTTATTCAACCATTTTCAGGAAAGATTTCCATACAAGGGCATACCATTGAGGAAAGTGTGAGAGATTATCGTAAATTGATTGCAGTCATTCCGGAAACACCCGTGTTATATGAAGAATTAACTTTTAGAGAACATATTGAATTAACAGCTCGAGCTTATCAACAAGATACGCCTGAAACGATGCACAGAGCGATGGAATTAGTAGAGCAGTTTCGTTTAACGAAACAATTAGATTGGTTCCCAGCTTATTTTTCAAAAGGAATGAAGCAAAAAGTACTTATTGTTTGTGCATTAATGTTAGACGTTCCATTATATGTGGTAGATGAACCATTTTTAGGATTAGATCCATTAGGAATTCGTACATTATTAACTGTATTAAGAGAGAAAAAAGAATCTGGTGCAGCCATCTTAATGTCTACGCATGTGCTAGATACTGCAGAAAAATATTGCGATCGTTTCATTGTATTACATGATGGATTAGTTCAAGCACAAGGAGATTTAGAAACATTAAAAAGCGAAGTTCAAATTGATGAAAATTCATTAGAAGACGTGTATTTTGCATTAACAATGAATACAGGTGATTATCATGAATAGTGATCAATTGTGGGGAAGTCGTTTCAAGACTTATCAGAAAAAAGTAATGAAATATGCCAAATATATGATGAATGATCATTTTATGATTGTTGTCTTTTTCTTATTTGGTTTTCTATTATTTCAATATTCTACATGGTTAAAAACAATTCGTATTTTAGAATGGCCTTTGATATTATTGATTAGTTTGTTATTAGCTATTTTTCCTTTATTTGGTGAAATTGCAACTTATGTAGAAGAGGCTGATTTACACTTTTTAAGTGTGATTGGTGAAGATTTTAAACCGTATTTTAAACGTGCGATTCGTTATAGTTGGATTTTTCCATTAGTGATGAATTTTATTGCAACGATTTTTGTGTTGCCGATTTTTATGCAGGCATTTGGGAACGGAATGATTCCATTTATTGCCATTTTTGGAACGCTATTATCTCTAAAAGGGTTCCATTTTATGATTCAAAAATCAATTTTTGAAGGAAAATTACCAAAGAATTCTTACTATAATGTAGCACTCTATTTGGTGAACAGTATTTGTTTATTTGGAATTCTTTCTTTTATTCCAAAAGTGTTCTCTTTATCGTTGACACAAGTCTTGGCAGTTCTTTCAATTGGACTTTATCGTTTTGCATCTGCTAAAACGGTAAATTTTGACTGGAATGAAATGATTCAAAAAGAGCAAGTGCGTCAACAAAGAATTTTTAGAGTGATTGCTTTGTTTGTAGATGTACCGTTTTTAAAGAAACATCAAGCGAAACGCAATCAATCATTAGATATTTTCGTGGGAAAACTAACACCAAATCGTATTCATCCGTATCGTTATTTATTAGTTCGAACAGCATTAAGAAGTTCTAATTATACTTCGGTGTTAATTCAAATGATTATAGCAACAATTTTATTATCATTTGCTAGTTCTGTTTGGTATTGGATAATGGCAATTCAATCGATGATGATGTTAGTGATTTGTTTCCAATTTGCTTCCTTATATAAACATCCAAAAGCTCATTCGATTTATATTCATTCCTTATATGATACAAAGGAAATGATGGATGATTTTATTGGGGTTGTTTTACAGTTAGTCATTGGAGCAAGTGTAATGATTAGCTTATTAACAGCTTTGGTCTCGAGAAATGCTGTCGTATTAATAGGACTTTTATGGTATCCCGTATTATCTGCTACATTTTTATATGGTTATTTAAAACCACGTTTAAATCGTAAAAAGAAAAGAAGATAGATTTTAACCATGAAGCTTGACGGAAACATTGGGACAGCATAAAATGAAAGATAACGAATAAACTCAAGAAATGGTCGGTAGGGATAGAAATATGGAACAAAACATGGATGCAGGATGGGAATTACATCCTATTGGGGGAGATACCGGACAAGCCTATATGGCAGTGAGAGCACAGGAGAGAGTCTTTTTGAAAAGAAATTCTTCGCCATTTTTAGCTGCATTGTCAGGAGAGGGAATTGCCCCTAAACTAATGTGGACCAAGAGAGCTGGAAATGGAGATGTTCTAACAGCTCAAGAGTGGTTAAATGGTCGATCCTTAACAACTGAAGAAATGAATTCGATGGAAGTGATTGATTTATTAAAAGAAATCCATCAGTCTCCTAATTTACTATTAATGCTTCAAAAAATTCAGGGAGAAGAATATACTGCTCAGCATTTCATTGAAGATTATTTAGTAAATTTACAGTCAGGTTTACAAAGTCATCGTTTCTTATCCGAAGTGTTAAATTATTTAAAAGAAACATTGCCTCTTGTATTAGAAGCAGGAAAAACAGTTTGTCACGGTGATTTAGATCGTCGTAATTTTTTATTGGCTAATGATAAATTATATTTAATTGATTGGGAAATGGTTCGTTTAGCTGATCCTGTATCGGATTTAACGATGATTTTAACTCAATACATTCCTGTTCATCAATGGGGTGAATGGTTAGATGCTTATGGTTTAAATTTATCAACGAATATTTATCAACGAATTGAATGGTATGCTTTGATGAATTGTTTAAACTTTATTAAGAAAAGTCATTTTGAAGGTCGTTATTATGAAATGAATGAAAAGATTTTAGTTGTAAAATCAATTTATAATCATCGATTGATGAAAGAAGAGGAGTAAAAAGATTGCGTTTAAGAAATAAACCATGGGCTAAAGATACTTTATTAGCTCATCCAGAAATGGTCATTCAAAATCCAGAAGAATGGAAAGGACGCTGGAAAGAAAGATTTGGAAATGATCATCCGATTCATATTGAAATTGGATCTGGAAAAGGACAATTCGTTAGTGAAATGGCTAAGAAAAATCCTGAAATTAATTATATTGGGATTGAAATTCAAACAAGTGTTATTGTTGTTGCATTAGAAAAAGCTTTAGCTGCCCAAGTTCCAAATTTACAGTTATTACATATTGATGGCGGAACAGTCACAGATTATTTTGAAGATGGTGAAGTTGATCGAATTTACTTAAATTTCTCAGATCCATGGCCTAAGAAACGTCATGCTAAAAGACGCTTGACTCATGCTGATTTTCTAAAAGCATATGAACAAGTATTACCTTTAGAAGGAGAAATTCATTTTAAAACAGATAATCGAGGATTATTTGAATATAGTTTAGCTTCATTTTCTCAATTTGGCATGATTTTAAAGCAAGTTTGGTTAGATTTACACCAAGTAGAGTTTGAAGGCAATGTGATGACCGAATATGAAGAAAAGTTTTCTGCTAAAGGACATCCTATTTATCGAGTAGAAGCAATTTTTCCAAAAGAACGTCATCCCTATAAAGTAAAATAGAGGAGTGAGTAAAATGTCAAAAAATAAATCATCTTTTACAGCAGGAGTATTCCTTACAGCCGGTGCTTTTGTTGGTGCATGGCTCGTTTCTAAATTTTATGAGAAGAAACTAGTAAATGGGGATATTATTGTAGGAAATGTTCGCCGTTTATTTACAGTTGTTGGTACAATCGAAGGTTCATGGATTGAAATGGAACCAGTGTATATTGAACAAGAAGATTTTAGTGGATATGTATACTATGGTGGCATTACTCGTAAAGAACAAGAAGAATTAGTGCAATACGAATTTTTTGCTGATGCCAAAACAGGTGCAGTTTTAGATTTATATAAAATAGCGTCAGCCTAATTTGGGAGAAATTCTCATAAAAAGAGTGACGTAAAAAGGAGCTCTGAAAGGACTGGGAACGGTACATTAGAGCTTTTTATTCTTATGGAGGCAAGAACAATGGAAAAGAAAACAGAAAGTTTAATTAAAACTTTAACAGAATTACAATCAACAAGTGGACATGAAAAAAATGTTCGAGAATTTATGAGAAAAGAAATGGAGCCATTAGTAGATCGTATTGAGCAAGATGGTTTAGGTGGCATTTTTGGGGTTCGTGAACATAAAGATGCGAATTCACCTAAAATTATGATTGCTGCACATATGGATGAAGTTGGTTTTATGGTGACAAATATCACTGCAACAGGTTTATTAAAAGTTAGCCCACTTGGTGGTTGGAATCCATATGTCGTTTCAGCGCAACGTTTTACATTGCAAACTCGTAAAGGAGATTATCCTGTTATTTCTAGCTCTATTCCTCCACATTTATTACGTGCAGCGGGTGGACAACAAGCAGCAGTGAAAGTAACAGATATTTTATTTGATGCTGGATTTACTTCAAAAGAAGAAGCAGAAGAATATGGAGTTCGTCCTGGGGATACGATTGTTCCATTGGTGGAAACGATTTGGACAGCGAATAAAAAACGAATGATTTCAAAATCATGGGATAATCGTTATGGTTGTACAGTAGTATTAGAAGCTTTACGTGAATTGAAAAATGAAGTTTTACCAAACACATTAATTGCTGGAGCAAATGTTCAAGAAGAAGTTGGATTACGTGGGACAGGACCAAGTGTTACAAAATTCAATCCAGACTTATTCTTTGCAGTAGATTGTTCTGCGGCAGATGATTTAACTGGTTCAAAAGATACATTTGGACATTTAGATCAAGGATTTTTATTAAGAATATTAGATCCAGGTTTGATTACATTGCCTCGTATGAAGGAGTTTTTAGAAGATACTGCTTTAACTCATAATATTCCATTCCAATACTTTGTTTCGCAAGGTGGAACAGATGCTGGAAAAGCTCACTTAATGAATCAAGGCGTTCCAAGTACGGTGATTGGGGTATGTGCTCGTTATATTCATACGCATCAAACAATGTTCTCAATTAAAGACTATGAAGCAGCACGTGAAATGGTTATTCAAACGATTCGCGCATTAGATCGTAGCACAGTTGATACTATTTTAGATGGAAGAACAAATTAAAGAAAAAATAATTTTAAGGAGATTATTATGTGGTTAAGTTTTTATAATCAAGAAGGTATTTCAGATACATTATTATTAACATCAGGATCGGCAAGTCGTTATGATGTTGCAATTGAAACAAAAAATGGCGTAACACGTGTATTAGATGAAAAAACGAATACAGTGATTGGCTATAATATTGCAGGAATTTCAAATCATATTCATTTTGAAAAAGCAGGTCAACAATTTTTATCAACAGAAGAACAAGAAAAAGTTAAAACATTAATCCAAGAAGCTGGATTTGATGGAGCTTCATTAGATTTATCTCCAAAAGATACTTTAGTAGTTGGTTATGTAGAAACTTGTGTTCCTCATGAAGATTCAGATCATTTACATGTTACACAAACACGTGTTAGTCAAGATAGAGTTTTACAAATTGTTTGTGGAGCTCCAAATGTAAAAGCAGGACAAAAAGTTGTAGTAGCTACTCCGGGAACAGTAATGCCAAATGGAAGTATTATTTGGTCTGGAGAATTACGTGGGGTAGTAAGTAACGGAATGTTATGTTCAGCTCGTGAATTAGGCTTAGAAAATGCGCCTGCTAAAAAAGGGATTTTAGTGTTAAATGATGATGCTGTTATTGGAGAGCCATTTAAAGGTTAAATTATCGAAGAGGAGTGGTATTTTTGTCAGATAACCATCGTTCGATGAGAGAGATTAGTAATCAACATTTACCAAATAAGAAAAATTTCCAAACAAAATGGGTTGATTTTCCAAATTATTTGCACCCAAAAGAAGAGGTAGTATTTGATTCTGAACAAGAAGAGATAAAAGAAGAAACCGTTGTAGAACATTATCTCCCTTTTTCTCATCCAACTCGTTCAGCATTAGAAGAAAAAATGAATCCTGAAAAAAAAGAAGGAATTTTACAATCTTTTAAAGAAAGTAGTCAAAGAGGAAACAATCGAGATAAATGGCGTAGTTTTTTAAAAGAAAAACCAACTCGTACTCGTTTTACACCTTCAACGGTTCCTTCGATTTTAAAAGGGATGACTCCTGTTAAAACGGTAAAAAAGCAAGTTGCATATGAAGAGTTAGAAAATCAATTAAAAAGGGATGTGGAAGAATTACTTATATTTTCAAGTGAAGAAACACCTTTAGTAACAGTAGAAGAAGTAGAAGTTGAGAGAAAATCTCAAAAAATTGAAAAACAAACGTCATTACAAAAAAGAGTAAATACTTCTTTATCTTCCAGTCAAATGGTACAAGAAACATTATTGAAGACTTTACCAGATACTCAATCAATGGAAGTATTAGCTCCAGAGTTAAAACCTTTGCCTGGTAAGCAGAGAAGAGCAATGAATCGTTCACTATCATGGATAATGGAACAAGAGCAAGGGAAAGATACTTTACCATATAGTAAAAAGTAAACATAGGAAGTGGAATTAATCATGGATAAAAGTAAAATTTATCATTTTACGGGTATAAAAGGCTCTGGAATGAGTGCTTTAGCCCTAGTATTACATGGAGAAGGATATTCTGTTCAAGGTTCAGACTTGGAGAATTATTTCTTTACACAAAAAGGTTTAGAAGATGCGGGCATTAAAATGTTTCCTTTTAATGCAGAAAATATTCAAGAAGGACAAATTGTCATTGCTGGGAATGCATTTCCAGATAGCCATGAAGAATTAGTAGCTGCACGTGAAAAAGGAATCGAAGTGATTCGATATCATAAATTTCTTGGAGAATTATTAAAAGGCTATAAAAGTGTTGCTATTACTGGTTCGCATGGAAAAACAAGTACAACAGGTTTATTAGCACATGTTTTAAGTGCAATGGAACCAACAAGCTATTTAATTGGTGACGGTACAGGACATGGGGTAGAAGAGTCTGAATACTTTGTATTAGAAGCATGTGAATATAAACGTCATTTTATGGCCTATAAACCAGATTACGCAATTATGACAAATATTGATTTTGATCATCCTGATTATTATACGGATATTGATGATGTACAAAGTGCATTTGAATCATTTGGTCGTCAAGTGAAAAAAGGTATTATTGCCTGTGGAGATGATGAAAGATTACATAAATTGGATGCGACAACACCAATAACTTATTATGGAATTGCTAAAGATAATGATGTTGTGGCAGAAAATATTGAAAAAGATACAGAAGGTAGTCATTTTGATGTTTATATCCATGGTAAATTTTATGGTAAATTTGATATTCCAACATTTGGAACACATAATATTTTAAATGCATTAGCGATTATTACTTTCTATTATTTAAATGATTTTAATCCAGAAGAATTAGCTTCTAATTTAAAAACCTTTGGTGGAGTTAAACGTCGTTTCTCAGAAAAAAAAATTAAAGAAATTACAGTTATTGATGATTATGCACATCATCCATCAGAAATTCGAGCAACATTAGATGCAGCAAGACAAAAATATCCAACGAAGAAAATTGTAGCGGTATTCCAACCACATACATTTACAAGAACAATTGCATTATTAGATGAGTTTGCTAAAGCATTATCCTTAGCAGATGATGTATATTTATGTGATATTTTTGCATCTGTTCGTGAAAAATCGGGAAATGTCTCTATTGAAGATTTAGTAGCTTTAGTAGAAGGAGGAGCAACTGTTTTAAAACTTGAAAATGTTTCACCATTATTAGTTTATAAAGATGCAGTCATTATCTTTATGGGGGCAGGAGATGTACAAAAATTTGAATTTGCTTATGAGCAATTATTAAGTAGTACTTCTCCAACACAAAATTAATAATGAAAATTTAATGAAAATAGTTGACATCATATTTTCATTTTGTTACAATGACTTTACAAATTTAATAAATGGTTATTGAACTTGAGGCGCGGATGACAAAAGTACGTGATTACGGAAAGGGGATTTCGCCGAAATGTAGCGATGCTATGTTGGGGGCTGGTCATAATAGGTCAGTCACTGTCACACTCTCTGCCCAGACCAGTGTGAAGTGCAATCAATTACCGGGCAAAAGCAGTTTATGCTAATTTTTTCTGTACACTTTTTTAGGATAAGAGTCTATTCAGGGGAGATTGCGAACCTTTTGTTCGTGATCTCTCTTTTTTATTTGAGTTCTGAAGTTTATAACCAAGAGGAGAGGATTTTTATGAAAAAAAATTTATTAAAAGGGTTATTAACTGTAGCAATCGGTTTAGGGTTAGCAGCATGTGGCAGTAAATCGTCAAGCAACCAATTAGTGGTTGGGATGGAAGCGGGATATCCTCCATTTAACTGGACACAACAAACAGATGCTAATGGCGGAGTAAAAATCCAAGGTTCAAATGACTATGCGGGCGGTTATGATGTTGAAATTGCAAAACGTGTTGCTAAAAAATTAAATAAAGAATTAGTTATTGTAAAAACTGAGTGGGATGGCTTAACACCAGGCGTTGTTTCTGGTAAACTAGATGCAATCATTGCTGGTATGAGCCCAACTGCTGAAAGAAAAGAAGCAATTGATTTTTCTGATAACTATTACAAATCACAATTAGTAATGATTGTTAAAAAAGGTAGCAAATTCGAACAAGCTAAAACATTAGCTGATTTCTCTGGTGCTAAAGTAACTGGACAATTAAACACTTTCCACTATAGTGTGATTGACCAAATTCCAGGCGTTGCAAAACAACCTGCAATGGATAACTTCCCTGCAATGCGTGTAGCATTACAAGCTGGAACAATTGATGCGTATGTTTCTGAATTACCAGAAGGTGTTTCTGCTCAAGCTGCAAATTCAGATTTTGTAATGATTAAATTAACAGATGGATTCCAAGCAAGTGATGAAGATACAGATACAGCTGTTGGTTTGAAAAAAAATAGTCCATTAAAAGATGCTATTAACAAAGCTTTATCAGAAATTTCTGATGCTGAACGTCAACAAATTATGGATGAAGCTATCAAAAATCAACCCGCTGCAAACTAACATATTTTACAAACTAACATATTTTAATTAAAATTAACTAGAAGAGATTTCTCTTCTAGATACATAACTAAAAAAGAAAGAGGACAAAAGATGAATATTGAATGGATTATCAAAATTATACAAGATAATTGGCCAATGTTTCTAAATGGAGCTTGGGTAACCTTATACATTTCTATTATTGGGACAATTATTGGAACAGGAATCGGATTGCTTATTGGTTTAGTGAAAACAATTCCGATGCCAGAAAAAGGATCTAAAAGAATTACTTTAAAAATTGCTAATGCTTTATTGACAGCATATACTGAGTTCTTTAGAGGAACTCCGATGATTGTACAAGCAATGGTTATTTATTATGGATCAGCCTTAGCATTTGGCATTGATATGGATCGTACATTTGCTGCTATTTTCATTGTATCAATTAATACAGGGGCTTATATGTCTGAAATTGTTCGTGGAGGAATTATTTCTATCGATAAAGGACAATTTGAAGCTGCTCAAGCGATTGGGATGACACACACTCAAACAATGATGAATGTAATTTTCCCTCAAGTTATTCGTAATATTTTACCTGCTACAGGAAATGAGTTTGTTATTAACATTAAAGATACCTCAGTATTAAACGTAATCTCTGTTTCAGAATTATACTTTGCAACAAAAACAGTTGCAGGAGCAAACTTCCGTTACTTTGAAACATTCTTTGTAACATTGATTTTATACTTCATTATGACAACTGTTTTAACACAAATTTTACGTTATATTGAACGTAAAATGGATGGTCCAGATAACTATGAAATTATTCATTCAGATCCATTAAATTCTAATTCAATGGCATCTGTATACGAAAAAACGAAAGGGAAAGGATAAGAATCATGAGTCAAGAAGTAGTAACGATTAAACATTTAAATAAAGTATTCGGGACTCATGAAGTCCTTAAAGATATTTCATTTTCTGTACAATCTGGTGAAGTAGTAACGATTATTGGTTCTTCAGGTTCAGGTAAATCTACTTTATTACGTTGTGTGAATTTATTAGAAAAACCAACTTCTGGTGAAATTTTATATAACGGAAAAAATATTTTAGATGAAGATACAAATATTTATGAATATCGTACGCATTTAGGAATGGTTTTCCAACAATTTAATTTGTTTAATAACTTAAATGTTTTAGAAAACTGTACAGTGGGTCCTATTAAAGTATTGAAAAAATCAAAAGAAGAAGCAGAAGAAATTGCGAAAAGTTTCTTAGAAAAAGTTGGTATGAGTGCTTACTTAAATGCTCGTCCTCGTCAATTATCTGGTGGACAAAAACAACGTGTAGCGATTGCTAGAGCTTTATCAATGCAACCAGATGTATTATTATTTGATGAACCAACTTCAGCATTAGACCCAGAAATGGTAAATGAAGTTTTAGAAACAATGAAGAGTTTAGCCCATACTGGATTAACAATGATTATTGTGACACACGAAATGGAATTTGCTAGGGACGTTAGTGATCGCGTTATCTTTATGGATAAAGGGGTTATTGCTGAAGAGGGAACTGCTGAGCAAATCTTTACAAATCCGCAAAAAGAAAGAACAAAAGAGTTCTTGATGCGTGTATTATCGTAAAAAAATCTTTTATAACAAAAAAAGGCAGCAGATATCTAGAAGTATCTGCTGCCTAAATATTTAAAAATTATTTTTTGAAAGAATAGACTAAAATGGAGAATTTTTTCGTTTAATAGCTCCTGTTGGACAGTGTGTATATGCTTCTTTAAAAGCTTCTATTTCATGTTCAGGAATTGGGTGGCTTCCAGTATTATGATCGTGTTTCATGAATGCTATTCCATCGTTATCGTATTCAAATAGTTTACTAGCTTTTAGTTGGCAAATGCCACAGGCAATACAACTTTCACAATCAACTTTACCGTAAGTTGGTTGTATTTTTTTTGAATGCATATGAATACCTCTGTTTCCAAAAAATATAATTGTTATTTTAAGTTTCTCATATTTCAAAAAATATTTCAAAACATTTAAAATTTTAAAAAAAAGAAATGACAATGACAAAAAATGTGCTAAAATATTATCTATAGATTGAAAAGATTGCATATTATTATAAAAATGTGCTATAGTTTTAGATGAATAAAGTCTAATGACGACAGTGGTTGAATTTAGGAGGATTTTTAATGAGTGATAATTTAAATAATGAAAGTAACCCAAAAGAAGAACAACCATGGGATCGCCAATTTGGTGAAGATACGCATAAAGTACAGCAGTATTCACGTAGTGCTCGTAATTCCAATGGTAAAGCAGTAGCACCATTATTAAGTGTGTTATTATTTGTATTTATTGTGGTGGTAGTATCTCCATTGTTATTTATGATGTGGTTCTATTGGTCAAGTTCTAAAGCTGAGGTGAAACCTCGTACAGCAGATGAAGTGATGTTAACTAAAGTTGTGGAAACAACAACATCTGAAAAAAATACAGTTGAGGTAAAATCTACAGAAACAAAGGCTAATGAAACTAGTGTAACATCTACAACAGTAGCTCCATCAGATGCTGCAAGACAACAACAAAGGGAACAAACAACTACTGAAACTCAAACGTCTCAAAATGGCTCTTATGGAACATATACTGTTCAACCAGGTGAAACATTATATAGAATTGCGGTTAATCATGGGATGGATGTCGCAACTTTAAAATCTATTAATGGATTATCTAGTAATAACATTTCACCCGGAATGCAATTAAAAGTATTACAACAAAGATAATAACAGCTAAAGGCTGGGCAGCAAGTCCAGCCTTTTAGGTTGTTATAGAACCGAATATTAAGAAATTAAAGGAGAAATATACTATGCAAGTTGCAATTGATGGCCCTGCTTCGTCTGGAAAAAGTACCATTTCAAAATTAATTGCGAAAGAAAATCACTTTTTATATTTAGATACAGGTGCAATGTATCGTGTGGTAACTTTAGCAGTTTTACGTAACCACATTTCATTAGAAGACTATGATGCTATTTATGAGTTAGTTCAAAATATTGACATTCGTTTTTCAATGAAAGACGGAAAGCAAATCGTATTTATGAATAAGGAAGATGTTACAGATGAAATTAGAAGTGTAGAAGTAACTAGAAATGTTTCTGCTGTTTCAGCAATAAAAGAAGTTCGTACTAGATTAGTTCATCTTCAACAAGAAATTGCAGAAAATCATTCCATTATTATGGATGGTAGAGATATTGGTACTGTTGTACTTCCACAAGCTGAAATTAAAATTTTCCTAGTTGCAAGTGTAGAGGAACGTGCAAAACGTCGATTCATTGAAAATCAAGAAAAAGGTATTGAGATGTCTTATGAGGAATTAGTGGAAGATATTCGTAGACGTGATTATATTGATTCTACACGTAAAGAATCACCACTTAGAAAAGCGGAAGATGCTATTGAAATTGATACTACAACAATGACAATTGAAGATGTTGTAAAAACAGTAACAGCATTAATTCAAAAGTACCAAGTAAGATAGCCTTTTTAAAACGATATTACTAGAATTGTCATAGAAATAGTGATATGATGTAAAAAGGAGAAAAATTAATTTTTAGAATTCTTTTTTCGTTCGAATGAATGGTTGCGTAATAGGAGGAAGTCAAATGTCAGAATTACAAACAATGCAAGATGCGCTTGATATTGTGAAAGATATCCAAGTTGGAGACTTAGTTCAAGGAGAAGTACTAGTTTTACAAGATAAACAGGCTATTGTTGGTATTATTGGTGGAGGTGTTGAAGGTGTCATTCCTTTTAATGAATTATCAGCAACTCCATTTGATAAAGTAGAAGATGTCGTAAAAGTGGGAGATGTATTAGATTTAGTAGTTATTAAACCTATTAAAGATAAAGAAAATGGTAGTTTCTTACTGTCAAAACGTCGTGTAGATGCTCGTAAAGTTTGGGAAGAACTTCAAGCAAAAGCAGATAATCATGAACAAGTTGAAGGTACTGTTAAAGATGTGGTTAAAGGTGGATTAGTTGTAGATGCAGGTGTTCGTGCATTTGTTCCAGCTTCAATGATTTCTGACCACTTCGTTTCAGATTTAAAACAATTTAAAGGACAAACATTAGTATTTGATATCGTTGAAATTTTACCAGCAGATAATCGTTTAATTTTATCACGTAAAGAAATCGTTGCAAATGAAAAAGCAGCAAAACGTGCTTCTGCTTTAGAAGCTGTTTATGAAGGAGCAATTGTTACAGGTAAAGTTGCTCGTTTAACAAACTTTGGTGCTTTCATTGATTTAGGAGGAATTGATGGATTAGTTCATGTTTCTCAAATTTCTCATGAACATGTTTCAAAACCAAGTGATTTATTAGCAGTTGGTCAAACTGTAGAAGCAAAAGTAATCGGCTTAGATGCTGAAAAAGGTCGTGTTTCATTATCTATTAAAGAAACTGTCGCAGGACCTTGGGATAATATTACTGAACGTGCAGCAGTTGACTCTACATTAGTAGGAACTGTTAAACGTTTTGCAGCGTTTGGAGCATTTGTTGAATTATTCCCTGGAGTAGAAGGGTTAGTTCATATTTCTCAAATTGCTCATAAACATATTGCAACTCCTCAAGAAGTTCTTCAAGTGGGACAAGAAGTATCAGTTAAAGTATTAGAAGTAAATGAAGCTGAAAAACGCATTTCATTAAGTATTAAAGCATTAGAGGAAGCTCCAATTGTTGAAAAGCCTGAAGTGGAAGAAGTTGTTGAAGAAGAATATGTCTTACCAGAAGAAGATGTAACATTTTCATTAGCAGATCGTTTAGGTGAACAATTATCTGAATTAGTTGTTGAAGACTAATAGAAAATATTAAATTTGGGTGAGGTTGGGAAAAACTCCCAGCCTCATTTTTTGAGAAAGGAGGAATTTTGATGTCAACACCAGTTATTGCGATTGTAGGTCGTCCAAACGTTGGTAAATCTACAATTTTCAACCGAGTTGTTGGTGAAAGAATTTCGATTGTAGAAGATATTGCTGGAGTAACGAGAGATAGAATTTATTCTGAAGGTGAATGGTTAGGACATCAATTTCATATTATTGATACAGGTGGTATTGATATTACGGATGAGCCATTTATGTCAAATATTCGTATGCAAGCTGAAATTGCAATGGAAGAAGCAGATGTGATTATTTTCTTAACAAGTGTAAAAGAAGGTGTAACATCAACGGATGAGCATATTGCGAAAATGCTTTACCGTACAAATAAACCCGTATTATTAGCTGTAAATAAGGTAGATAATCCAGAATTAAGATCCGATATTTTTGATTTTTATGCATTAGGGTTTGGTGAACCATTCCCTATTTCAGGAAGTCATGGTTTAGGTCTTGGAGATTTATTAGATGCAGCCGTAAAAGCATTTCCTGAGCATGATGATCAAGAAGATGATACAGATGTGATTCGTTTTAGCTTTATTGGTCGTCCAAATGTAGGGAAATCTAGTTTAGTCAATGCAATGCTAGGAGAAGAACGTGTGATTGTATCGAATGTTGCAGGTACAACACGTGATGCGATTGATACAAGTTTTACGGATGAAGAAGGTACTATCTTTAAAATGATTGATACAGCTGGTATTCGTAAAAAAGGACGTGTATTCGAATCCACTGAGAAATACAGTGTTTTACGTGCATTAAGAGCAATTGAACGTAGCGACATTGTTTGTGTTGTTTTGAATGCGGAAGAAGGAATTCAAGAACAAGACAAGAAAATTGCTGGGTATGCCCATGAAGCCGGAAAAGGTGTTATTATTTTAGTTAATAAATGGGATACTTTAGAAAAAGATAATTCAACTTTCAAGGAATTTGAACAAAATATTCGTAAAGAGTTTCTATATTTATCTTACGCCCCAATTTTATTTGTTTCTGCAAAAACAAAACAAAGATTGGTAAAAATTGCTCCATTATTAAAAGAGATTCATGAAGTTCGTTCGAAACGTATTTCATCATCTATTTTAAATGATGTATTAATGGATGCTATCGCAATGAATCCAACACCAACAGATAAAGGAAATCGATTGAAGATTTATTATATGACACAAGTGGCCATTCAACCACCAACTTTTGTTGTTTTTGTTAACGATGTAGAATTAATGCACTTTTCATATGAACGTTTCTTAGAAAATCGTATTCGTTCTGCCTTTGGTTTTGAAGGAACCCCAATTCATATGATTGTTCGACAAAGAAAATGATAAAATCGTGTATAATTCGTTGAAAGTCCGCCAATCAAATGGTATACTTGTCTAGAAATCAACAGTAAGGTTTCCAGAGTTATTGGACCACTCAATAACTACTGAATTATTTTCTTATGTGATGGAGGTGAATCTAACATGGCAAATAAAGCAGAATTAGTAGATCGCGTAGCTAAAAAAACGCAATTAACAAAGAAAGATGTTTCAGCAGCAGTTGATGCATTATTCGAAACAATTCAAGAAGCATTACAAGCAGGTGAAAAAGTACAAGTTATCGGTTTTGGTAACTTTGAAGTACGTGAACGTGCTGCTCGTAAAGGACGTAACCCTCAATCAGGTGAAGAAATCCAAATCGAAGCTAGCAAAGTACCTGCATTCAAAGCAGGTAAAGCTTTGAAAGATGCTGTAAAAAACTAATCAGTTTATTATGATATTTTCATAGAAACTATTTCATAAAGGTGCTATATTAGAGTTAAATCAATATAGCATCTTTTTTATTGTCTATAGAAATGGAGAGAATATGAAATCAATTGTTGAACAAATTCAAAATGCTTTAGAAGAACAAGAGTTAGAAAAAGTATATTCACTTTTTCATCAATTTATGAATGAAGTAACAGAAAATCAAATAGAGGAATTAATCGATTTAGCTGCATTTAGTGCAAGTAGTGGTTTTTTCGATGAAGCAAGACAGGCTTATTTACTATTAACTCAATTTGAACCTGAAGAATCCGCTTGGACTATTTTATTAGCAGAAATTTTAGTTAATCAAGGAGAGTATGACCAAGCATTATCTGTTTTATATGATATTCCTGAAGATAATCCTAATTACCCAAGTGTTTTAGTGATTTTATCAGAGTTATATAAAGCGCAAGGGTATTATGATGTTGCTGAAAGAAAATTATTACTCGCAAAAGAGTTAGCTCCAGAAGAAGTTATTTTAGATTTTTATTTAGGTACTTTATTATTTGAGTCTGGTTCGATGGAGAGAAGCGTTCAGTATTTAGAAAGATTTTTAAAAAATTCCCATGATGAAACTGGAGAAGAAAATCGTGCAAGAGAGTTATTAGTGGAAGCTTCTTTAGAAATTGGAAATGCAGAACCTTTACAAAAACTATTGTCCGCTGAAGGATTAGAATCAGCTTCTAATGAATTATTAATTAGTATTGCAAAACATGATGTTCAAGAAGGAAATTATGACCATGCTGAAAAATTATATCAAGAAGTACTATCTCGTGATGAAGAAAATTATGAAGCCTTACTAGGATTAAGTCATATTCAAATGTTTAAACATGAGTATTTAAAAGCAATTATGAGCTTATCTAAAATGACAGAAACTTATCCATATGAAAAAGAGCCATTCTTTAGTTTAGGAGTGTCTTATTTATCGATTGGACAAATGGAAAAAGGGCAAGAAGCCTTAAAACAAGCTTATGAATTATCTCCTGAATCATTTGAGATTATGCAAGCTTATACAGAAATATTGCTATATCAAGAAGAGTTTGAAGAAGTACAAGATATTTTAGCGAATGAAATCGAACAAGGATTGGAAAATGGTCAAATTTTTTATTTAATGGCAAGAGCTAAAGAAGGACTTGAAGAATTTGAAGAAGCTTTAGAGTTTTATCAAAAAGCAAGTGTTGAATTAGAAGATTCAGTAGAATTTATCATTGATTATGTAAGATTCCTTCGTGAAGAAGGTAGAACTACAGAAGCTAAAGAATGGTTAGAACATGGGCAAAATCTTGAACCATTAAATGAAGATTTACAAGAATTGCAGCAATATTTTGAAGCATAAGGAGTGAAGAAGATGTTTCAACCGAGTTTAGAGGATAAGAAAAATTTTATTTCATGGTTTGTATCCAATCATGCTCTAAAAAGAAGAGAAGCATTATGGATTTTAAATTATTTATTAAATCACGAATTACTACTAAAGCAAATTCATTTTGTAGAACGAGTAGATTGTACTCCAAAAGGAATGTGGTTTTCGACCGATAAAGCTCCTGATGAATCGTTTTATTTTTATAAATCTGGTTCACGTTTTAATAATCCAGAGCAAGCATTTCATGACATTCGATTGAATTGGAAAGAAGAATGTTATATTGAAATGGAATTTGAAGATTCTTACTTAACCATGGTAAAATTTGGTATACTAGAAAAGAATCCTTTTTATGAAGAAGAAAGTTCTTCGAATGAAGAAGTTCATCAAGCATTAACAGAAATTCAATTAAGTGTGTTAAAACAAGAAATTTTAACGCAAATTGATCAAGCTTTAGAAAAAGGAAATCAAGAGTTATTTATTAAATTAACGGAACAATTGAAAGAACTAGAAGAGTAAGAGAAAGAGAGGCGAGTGAATGTCGATTCAGAAAGAGCCATTATTTTTAGAAGCATTACCTGTGATGCAACAATTAGTTGATGCAGGATATGAAGCCTATTTTGTAGGTGGTTCAGTAAGAGATATGCTCCTTCATAAGCCTATTTCAGATGTAGATATTGCTACAAGTGCTACACCACAAGAAGTTAAAGAAATCTTTTCGCATACAGTAGATGTAGGGATTGAACATGGAACAGTTATGGTTATCCATCATAAAGAAGGTTATGAAGTAACAACTTTTCGAACAGAAGAAGGTTATGAGGATTTTAGACATCCAGATAAGGTAACCTTTGTTCGCTCGCTAGAAGAAGATTTAAAACGTCGTGATTTCACAATTAATGCATTAGCGATTGGAATTGATAACCAATTGATTGATTTTTTCGATGGTATTGGTGATTTAGAACGTCAATGTATTCGATGTGTAGGAGATGCAAAAGAACGTTTCAATGAAGATGCATTACGAATGTTTCGTGCGGTACGTTTTGTCGGTCAGTTAGGATTTCAAATTGAAGAAGAAACAAAGAATGCAATTTCTCTTTTAAAAATGAATTTATCTAAAGTAGCTGTGGAACGAATGAAAGTGGAATTTGAAAAGATGATTCAAAGTTCTTATCGTAAAGATGCATTGACATTATTTGTTGAAACGGGCTTATATCAAGCTTGTCCATTATTTGATGGAAAAGAGAATATTCTTTTGAAATTAGCAGAATTTCCTTTAAAAGAAATGAGCGTCTTACAAGCTTGGATTTTATTCGTAGATGAACTAAATTTGAGTGATAAAGAAGTGACTCATTTATTAAAATCATGGAAATCATCTAATGAACAAATTCGAGATGTATTAGTTGGATATAAAACTTATCGTGCGCGTAAAAAGGAAGAGTGGAATTTCTTTTTAGCATACGCTTGTCCATATGAAGTTGGCTGTGAAGTGGAGCAATTATTGATTGCTCGAGGTAACAGTACTTCTATGGAAGGCTTAGAAGCAACGTATCAGTCTTTACCGATTTGTTCGATGAATGATATTCAATTGAATGGTCATGATATTATTCGTATTTTAAAATTAGATAAAAAAGGTCCTATTATTGGGCAAGTATTAAAAACAGTTGAAAAAATGATTTTAGAGCAAAGTATTCAAAATGATGCAGAAATTTTAGAATTATATGTTTTAACTCACTTTGGAAGTGGAAAGTGAATAATCATTGAAAATATTTGTGTTCAATGGTAAAATTCGAAGAGTAAAGAATAAAAAAGTGTTTTCACTGTTTATGTGGGTGAGAACATACATAAAAAGGAGAGACTTTTATGAAAAAAGTAATGTCAGGATTACGTTTTGTATTCCGTAACGGAGAAACATGGACGATTAACCGTCGTTTAATTGGAGATTTATGGATCAAACAAGTTACAACATCGTTTGGTCGTATTAATGGAAGTGAGTTCCAAGAAATTCATCCATGTGAATCATTACGTATTGAAGTGTTTCCTGAAGCAGACCACGTAATGTCTGAAGACATTAACTTAGGTGGATTAGAATTAGGAATGTTCGAACGTGTAAAAAAATATAGTGATATCGAATTAATGGATATTTTATATTTAGATAGCGATCATCCAAAATCAGACGTGATTGTTTCAACAGATCGTGTATACTTCCCATATAGCCCAGTGGATGAAGATGGTAATGACAATAAATACCAAAGTTCAGCTATTGGAAAACATGGTCACTTATACATTGTAATTGACCCTGCGAAAACAGTGGAAGATATTTACCCAGAGATTTAATTACGAAGGACTTTTCTGTTGTAGTAATGGACGGAAGCAGCCACCTACGGTGTCTCATTCCTAAAATTCGAGCCTAGGTCTCGAATTTTCCAGTACTAGAAGCCAACATGGCTTCTAGTACCAATACTACGGTGAAAAGTCCTTCTCCATTTTTATGTAAGGAAATGAAGAGACGTATTAGAAGAGGACTTCTTTGTATAGTAGTAAAGGACGCCAGCAGACCTGCGGTCTCATGGCTAACATACTACTATAAGGAGTCCTTTTCTTTTTCTTAAGACCTCTGGGGTCTTTTTTTTATTTGTACTTATTTCTAAATTTCTAAAATAAAAGCCTGAAAATAGCTGATAATAAATTGACAATAAAGAAGAAAAACAGGTAAAATAATGATGATTGAAACAAAAAAAGAAGGTGAGTAAATGCCGACATATCAAGTAGGATATGATGATAATACATGGGAGTTTAATGATGCCATAGAAGCTGCTAAAGTAGGCGATGTATTGGAAATCCAAAAAGATTATTTCTTGAGATTTTCAACGGATGTTCCATATGAAATTACAAAAAATCTTACTTTTCTAGGATTATTAGACGAAGAAAATGGAGAGTCATTCTTCACGAATAAATTTCAAGGCTATATTGCTCTTGACTGTGGAGCTTCCGTAGTATTTGAAAACATTTGGTTTACGAATGTTAAAAATACAACAATAATGAAAATTAACGAAAATTGCTCTGTCACTTTTAAAAATTGTGTCTTTGAATGTACGGAAGATCATAATGAAAATTATTTAATCTTTGCAAAAGATGATTCTTTTATTACATTTGAAAATTGTAAAACACATTTTGTTAGTGATGAAAGTGATCAAACTATTTTCCTGAAAAATTGTTCTGTAACGGCGAATGATTGCTTTTTCCAATGGAGAACTTTTTGTGAAGGTTCACAATTGAAATACACGAATACTATTTGTGAGAACTACTCAGGGAATGCCGTTTCTTTAAAAAAAGATTCACGATTAGAAGCTAATAATTGCCAATTTTATGGTGGAAATATGCTGAAATCTTATCCAATGATTTGGCTAACGAATTCTTCATTCCAATTAGAAACAGGAATTATTGGTAAAGTAGATAGAGGACAAGGAATTTATTCTGAAAATAAAAGTGGCGTAACTTTGACGGACGTAATGGTTCAATCAATGGATTTGAGAGCGACAATTAGTCGTTTAAATAATTGTAAAATTATCGATAACTTTGATTTAGGTCCAAATACGTATTGCTTTGCTGATGGAATCATTACATTCCAGTGTGAAAATAAGTCTAGTATTCCATTAAGACTGTACTATTGTTCGACTATTTTCGCTAAACAACTATTATTCGAAAAATCTCTTGAGGTGAATATTAAAGGATTGGAATCGTCCTTAATTCATGTTCAAGAATTAATGTATGCACAAGGTAGTTCGAGTGAATTAAATATTGATACAGATGAAGATTCTATTTTACATGCCTCCGTTCGTCATACAAAAGGTGTCAGTGCAGAAGGAGACGAATATGCTCCTAAAGAATTAGATAGTTATGAAGAATTACAAAGTTTAGTTGGATTAGAAGCGGTTAAAAAAGAAATTGATACATTAATTGGAATGGTGGATTATAATAAACAACGTGTTTCTAGAGGAGAACCACCTCAACAGCTAGTATTACACTCTATATTTATGGGAAATCCAGGTACAGGTAAAACAACCGTTGCACGTTTAATGGGTAAAATCTTATTTGAACGTGGAGCATTGTTTGGAGATACGTTTAAATTTGTGGAAGTTTCTGAATCAGATTTATTATCTGGATATGTGAACCAGACAACAACTCAAACATTGGCAAAATTAGAAGAAGCACGTGGTGGGGTTCTATTTATCGATGAAGCTTATTCTTTAGATAAGAAAAGTACCAATGATACAGGTAAAGAAGCCATTACTACGATTCTTAAATATATGGAAGACCACAAAAATGAGATTATGATTATTTTTGCGGGATATACGAAAGAAATGGAGCAATTTTTACAAATTAATCCAGGTTTAACTTCACGTGTTCCTAACCGATTAGATTTTGAAGACTATACTCCAGAACAAATTGTTCAAATGGGGATTAAAGGTCTACAAAAAAATAGTTATGAAATTGCAGATGTGGAGTACTACACACGTAAAGTGACGTTGGAATATAATCGTTCATTAGATCGTAGTAATGCACGTTGGATTCGTAATTTTAACGAAAAGATTATTAAACAATTAATTGCTCGTGTTATTGCTGAGAAAAGTGAAGATATTTCAGTCATTACAAATGCAGATATTGATGCTGTTCTAGAAATCGGTAAGTATCAAGACAATGGTACGAAGAAAGATGCATGGGAAGAATTACATCAATTAATTGGTCTTCATAAAGTAAAAGAGCAAGTTGAAGACTTTATTGCTCAAGCTGAAATGAACCGTAAACGTGAACAAGAAGGATTTGCAACTTCTACTACGACTCTACATTCATTATTCTTAGGAAACCCAGGTACAGGTAAAACAACCGTTGCTAGAATTGTTGCTGAATTACTATATCAAAAAGGCTTAATTGCTACGAATAAATTAATTGAAGTATCTCGTGGAGATTTAATTGGTGGTTACCAAGGTCAAACAGCTATTAAAACAAGAGAACATTTACAGGCTGCCCTTGGTGGAGTTCTATTTATTGATGAAGCTTATTCTTTAAAACATGGGCCTAATGATAATTTTGGACAAGAAGCGATTGATGAAATCTTGAAATTTATGGAAGATCATCGCCGTGATATGGTAGTCATTTTTGCAGGATATCATAAAGAAATGGCAGAGTTTTTAGAATCTAACTCAGGATTGAAGAGTCGTGTTCCAACGACGTTTGATTTTGAAGATTATAGTCCAGATGAAATTGCACAAATTGGTGAATTTATTTTACAAGGTCAAGGGTATCAATATGATGTAGAAAGTTATCGAGCAGTTGTGAAGGAAGCTTATGCTTCAACTGATGACCATAGTAATGGACGTTGGATTCGTAACTTTAACCAAAAATTATTGGCACATATGTCTCGCCGTGTGACAAAAGATGAGTCGAGTGATTTTAATACAATTACAAGTGAAGATTTAGAAAAAATGAGGGAGGCATAAGATGACAGATTATGTAGCACCACCAAAAAGAAAAAAAGATTCTGATAATGAAAATAAGGACTATGTAGCTCCTCCAAAAAGAGATGACTATGTAGCTCCTCCTAAAAAAGGACAATCGAATTCTTCAGATTATGTTGATCCGAATTCAAATGAATGGAGAAAGAATATAGTCTTTCAAACCAAACCTTCTTCAGAATATCCAAAAGAGGAACCAAAACTAGACCCTCAAGTAATTCCTTATTCAGGATACGGTGGATATTTTGATACACCAAAGCAAGACTTAAGTTTTTATTTAACTGGATATTTAGTGATTTCACTATTCAATTATATTACTTCTTTTAATGAGTTAGGATTATGGGGAAAAATCTTCTGGCCTATTTATGTCCTACTTTCGAACTATACTTATTGTTGGTATATTGACTATCGTCGTTTCAAAGGTGGAATTTTAGGATGGTTCTTTACACCATATGGTGGAATTCGTGCTGGATATGCTGCTTCTGAAGCAATGGATTATAGTACTGGAAAAGTCAAACGTGGACTATTTGGCGGCTATAAGATGAAAATGAAGAAAGATTTTGGATCGCATCTGCTTTCATTTTTAATTATTACATTGATCGTAGAAATTATTAAATATTTTGTAGCAATTCCAGTTGCATTTATCTCGTTATTCTTCCATAAAAGTACAGTTCGTAAATATGTAAGAGCGAGTGAAGAGGCTGTTAGAGGATAGAAATTGACTTTTTATACTGTAGAAAAGGACACCAGCAGCTTCGCTTTGCGAATCTCATGTTTTCTGCTACTGTAAAAAGTCACTTCCAAAAAATGGATAGTACTTGCAATTTTTAGAAAAATAGCGTATTATTCTTATATTCATGGACGAGAACGTTCTATTTTTGATACAAGTAGCGAGCTAATGATTGGTGAGAGTTTAGCATGTCCCTCAAAGATAGAGAATCATCTCTGAGATATATTTCCGAAATAGTAGTAAGAAATATCGCCTAAATAGCGTTAACAATTTACCAAGTTGAAAAGTGCTGAATACTTTTCAAGAATTTGGGTGGTACCGCGAAACTTTCGCCCCTGCTTTTGCAGGGGATTTTTTATTTTATTGACAAAGGAGGAAAAGCAATGAAAATGAAAGAAACATTGCAAATTGGAAAAACAGAATTTCCAATGCGTGGGAATTTACCTACAAAAGAAATCGATTATCAACAAGAATGGGAAGAAGCAAACCTTTATGCACAACGTCAGTTAAAAAATGAAGGCAAACCTTCTTTCGTATTACATGATGGCCCTCCATATGCCAATGGGGATGTTCATATGGGACATGCGTTAAATAAAATTTCAAAAGACTTTATCGTACGTAGTAAATCAATGAGCGGATTCCGTGCTCCATTTGTTCCAGGTTGGGATACTCACGGGTTACCAATTGAACAAGCTTTAGCAAATGCTGAAGGTGTTGATCGTAAAAAAATGTCCGTAGCAGAATTTCGTAAATTATGTGCAGAATATGCTTGGCGTCAAATCGACAATCAAAGAACAGTGTTCAAACGTTTAGGTGTAACTGGTACATGGGATAATCCATATGTAACATTAAAACCTGAATTCGAAGCTGAACAAATTCGTGTATTTGGTAAAATGGCTGAAAATGGCTATATTTATAAAGGATTAAAACCAATTTATTGGTCACCATCTAGTGAATCTTCATTAGCGGAAGCAGAAATTGAATATAAAGATGTAGAAAGTGCTTCTATTTATGTAGCATTCAAAGTAAAAGATGGGAAAGGCTTATTGGGTGAAGATACTTCATTTGTTATTTGGACAACAACTCCATGGACACTTCCTGCAAACTTAGGAATTTTCGTTCATCCAGATTATGTTTATGCACAAGTGAAAACTTCTGCCGGTACATTCGTTGTTGCTAAAGATTTAGTAGAATCATTAACAGCTACATTAGCTTGGGAAAATGTAGAAATTTTACAAGAATTCCCAGGTAGTGCTTTAGAATATATGACTGCTTGGCATCCATTCTATGAACGTGAATCATTAGTAATGAATGGGGATTATGTAACATTAGATGCTGGTACTGGTTTAGTACATACAGCTCCTGGACACGGGGAAGACGACTTCTATTATTCTCGTAAATATAATTTAGCAGTATTATCTCCAGTAGATAGCCAAGGTTGTTATACAGATGAAGCACCTGGATTTGAAGGTATGTTCTATGCTGATGCGAATAAAGTGATTACAGATTTATTAACTGAAAGAGGTGCATTATTAAACTTAAGTTATTTTGTACACAGCTATCCACATGACTGGCGTACAAAAAAACCAGTTATTTTCCGTGCGACACCTCAATGGTTTGCTTCAATTGATGCATTCCGTCAAGAAATCTTAGATGTGATTGAAAACGACGTTAAATGGTATCACCCATCTGGTCAAGTTCGTATTTATAACATGGTTCGTGACCGTGGTGACTGGGTTATTTCTCGTCAACGTGTATGGGGAGTTCCATTACCTGTATTTTATGCTGAAAATGGTGAACCAATTATTACGCCTGAAACAACAGAACATGTTGCTCAAATTTTTGAAAAACATGGTTCAGATGTATGGTTTGAGTGGGATGCAAAAGATTTATTACCAGAAGGCTTTACTCATCCAGATTCTCCAAATGGAATCTTTACAAAAGAATTAGATATCATGGATGTATGGTTCGACTCAGGTAGTTCACATGCTGGAGCTTTAGGAACTCGTGAAGAATTATCATTCCCAGCAGATATGTATTTAGAAGGTAGTGACCAATACCGTGGATGGTTTAACTCAAGTTTAACAACAAGTGTAGCGGTTCATAAAAAAGCACCTTATAAAGCAGTTCTTTCTCAAGGATTCGTAATGGATGGAGAAGGGAAGAAAATGAGTAAATCACTAGGAAACGTTATTTCTCCAGCTAAAGAAATGAAGACTAAAGGTGCAGATATTATTCGTTTATGGGTAAGTTCTGTGGACTATGAGTCAGACGTTCGTATTAGTGATGAGATTTTAAACCAAGTATCAGAAGTTTATCGTAAAATCCGTAATACAATGAGATTTATGTTAGCTAATACAACTGATTTTGATCCTAAAGCTCATGCAGTTGCATTTGAAGATTTACGTACAGTCGATCAATATATGTTAGTTAGATTCAATCAATTAGTAGATAGTATTCGTAAAGCATATGATAACTATCAATTCTCAACGGTTTATCAAGGGGTTATTAACTTCTGTACAGTTGACTTATCACAATTCTATTTAGACTTTGCTAAAGATGTTGTGTATATTGATCAAGAAAATGGCTTTGAACGTCGTGCAATGCAAACAGTATTGTATGATATCTTAGTGAAATTAACAAAATTATTGAGTCCAATTTTAGTGCATACAACAGAAGAAGTATGGAAATACTTAAAAGAAGAGGAAGCTTATGTTCAATTAGCAGAATTCCCTGAAGTAACTCATTATGAAGGGGAAGAAGCTATTTTAGCTCGTTGGGCTGAATTCTTTAAAGTTCGTAATACGGCTCTTAAAGCATTAGAAGAAGCTCGTAATGAAAAATTAATTGGTAAAAACTTTGAAGCAAAAGTAACACTATATCCAACTCAAGAAGTTGCTGATTTATTAGATAGCTTACAAACGGATGTTGCTCAATTGTTCATCGTTAGTCAATTAGAAGTTGCTCCTGTAGGAACTACAACTCCTGAAAATGCGGTTCATGGTGAAGGTGTTTCAGTTGTAGTGGAACATGCACAAGGGGAAACTTGTCAACGTTGCCGTGCGGTGAAAGTGGAGGTAGGAACATTAGAAGATGCTCCAACATTATGTCATCGTTGTGCGACAATTGTCCGTGAATTTTATCCAGAAGCGCTTAACGGCGAAGAAGAATAATTTTTTAAATGACTTTCTAGTATAGTAGCAAGGACTCTAGCAGCTTCGCTTTGCGAATGTCATGGCTTGTGCTACACAATAAAACCAGCTCCCTCCTAAATTAGGAGAGAGCTGGTTTTTGTTGTTGTGAAAGATACTGTTGTTTTAATTGCTCTAGTGAATGAGCAACGCAACGGTAGCGATAGAGTCGAATTGATGGTTGAGTCGCTTCTTCTTCAATCGTAAAGAGAAAATAATGATCCTGATGATCCAATGCATTTTTTCCATTCAGTTTAAAATAAGGACGATTTGATTTTGACATGGATAATAATACATCATCGATTAAAAAAGTCAGAGGAATTGTTAGAGAAGAATAGCGATAAAAATCTTCTTCAAAACGAAGGTATTCTTCACTAAAATAATTCATTTGCAGTTCATTACGATAATAATCTTGCTGATTCATCCTGTTCCTCCTCTACTTGTTGAATAGAGACAATATTCTCAATAAAAATTCTTTGATACCCATTACTGAGTTTTAATAAACATTCCGTTGCAGTGAGATTTTCTAATGTGCCTGTATAGTGTAATAATTCTTTTTTTTCAAGAATAGAAATATGAGCTTTTAAAGAATATAACTGTAATTGCCCTAATAATAAATATTTTTTTTCTAAACTGAGTTGTGAATGAGTCGGGATAGGAATGGCATCATCTTCTAATGCACTTGTATGTTCAGAAAGGAAAAATCCCATCCACTTTGCCATTTTTCGATCTTGATATAAGCGAGCAGAACGAAAGGGTAAGTAAGAACGATCAATCATTGTAATCCCTCCAATCCTCCAGCAGAATGTCCTCCAATGAGTTTGCTACGAGCAATATTTCTGGAACTTTCTAATAGGGAAGTTCCTTTTTGAATAGATAAAAATCCAAATTCATCTCGAATCACATCAATGGCTTGTTGTAATTTCTCTTCTTTTTCCATAAGTATGGGATCATCGAATAATGAAATGATGGAATATTTGTCATCCACTAAGTCACTATAGCGTACTCCAATTTGGCGAACAGCACCGCTGTGATATTTTTTGCGAAATAATTGTAAGATAGCCTTAATTAAGACGGCTGTTTGATTACTTGGTTCAATAGCTTCTTGGCAATGAAGAGATGATTTCATTTCATATTTGGAAAAACCAATATAAATAGAAATGAGTTTTGTTTTTTTATGTCGTCTTCTTAAGCGAATGGCTACTTGTTCTGCCATTTCTGATAAGACAACTTCTACATCTTCTTGATGAATATAATCTCGTGGTAAAATCTGTGAATTACCGATTCCTTTTGAGTGTACTTTATACGGTTGATGGATATTACTTTCGTCTACGCCATTGGCATGAAACCAAAGTTGGACTCCTATAATGCCAAATTCTTTTTGTAAATCATCTGGATTACTCTCAGCCAATTCTTTAATACTATGAATGCCTAGTTTATGTAATCTTTTTTCTGTTCTACTGCCAATTCCCCAGAAATCTGTTAAAGAAGGAATCCCCCATACCTTTGTTTCAACATCTTCGTAGGACCAATTTGCCCGCATTGTTTTTGTTTTTTTAGCTTCATTATCTAGAGCTAGTTTAGCAAGAAGGGGATTTGCATTGCTCATACCAACAGTTGAAATAATTCCTGTTTTTCTCCATATTTCTTGTTGGATTTTGGAAGAAAGAACGTCTAATTTTTCCTTTTTAGTGAGTTGATGATGCGAGATAAAATAATTCAAGGAAGAGGTTAAATCAATAAAGGCTTCATCAATGGAGTAAGGAAGAATATCCGTTGGTGCAGCAAATTTTTGAAAAATCTTTTGAATTTCCATATTTTTTTCAATGTAGCGATCCATTCTTGGGGGTACAATCAATGTTTTTTGTGCCCAATTTTCTACATATCGTATAAAATTTTGATGGATGGGTAATCCTTGTCTTTTTGCAGCAGCTAGATTGAATTTTTTCGTTTGAATATGAAAAGGTAAATCATAAGAGCGACTCACATTAGCTTTTCCAAAAATCTTCTTAAAAATAGGGGAAGAAGCAAGAATCAGTCCATTAGCATTATCTGCACGACTCATGACACAAAGGCAAGTTGTTAATGGATTTAATCCACGGTCTACACACTCCACACTAGCATAGAATGATTTCATATCAATAAAGGCAATATCACTATGTGGTTCTCTTGCATAATCAATAACGGTCATTTTGAACCTCTAGGAAGCAGATACCGGCATAAAGTGATTCACGACGAGTCCAACTACTTGTGGATTTTCTTCATAAGGAATGAATTGCTCTGGGTAATTCGGATTTAAAGAAACCATTCTAAAGCCTTGTTCATCTCGATATAATTTCTTAATATAAACTGCCTCGTTCCATGTTAGAGCATAGACTGCTCCATCATAGTCAAATCCATTGGCTTGAATCAGAGCCACTTCACCATTTTGATAAGTGGGACTCATCGAATCTCCTTGAATCCATGCAGCGATATCATATCCTCGTTGCTCGGTTGGAGAGTAGACAATTTCTGTTTCATATTCATCAAAAATTCCTTTTCCTAATCCGGCAGAAAGTTTTACTTCTGCTAATACGGTAATCGGATAGAGCGTTTTTTGGCTTTGTTGCTGATGAAGTAATTGCTCGACATAGTGTTCTGCCTTTTTTTGATTGTTCGAATGTAGTTGTAAATAGTTCGTTACAATAGTATATTCTGATTCAAAATAACTGGCTTCTACATTGAAGATGTCTGCTAATGCGAATAAATTTTTTTGATTAGGAATTGTTTTTCCATTTTCCCAATGATGGTAAGCTACTCGACTAATTTCTAGTTGTTTAGCGATAAAAGATTGAGAATATCCTTGTTGCGTACGGATTTCTTTTAAACGATTTGCTGAAAACATACTACACCTCAGTTGTTAATTTATAACTTAACGTTAGTTTATCATATGAAATCTGGAATGGCAATATCCTGCCTATATTAATAGCGAATAAAATTGAAAAATGATAAGATACAAGAGAAGAATAGGGAGGAATTATATGAGAAATAAAGTTCGTTTTAAAGAAAAATTATTTCTAGGTACAACATTATCATTTGAGTTTGATGGAAGTACAATTGGAAAAGAAGCTACTCCTAATCAATGGGTAAATGGAAAATGTTCGATTGAAAATGCTTTTGTATCTTTAAAAGTCAATGGAGAATTTCTCCGCGTAAGAGAAGTAGATCAGTGGATTGAATCTTTAAGAAAAATAAAAGAAAATGAAGAAGCAGAGCCTTGGCATTTATCATTTGAAGAAGAGGATATTGCTTTATATTTTTCTCCTAAAGAATATGAATCAGATGTTAGTTTATTAGGAATTCGAGTTCGCCCTTTTATCAAAGGTGGAAGATATTTAACAGAATATTATGAGATTAGTTTATTTGAAGAAGAAATTTTAAAATTACTAGACTTCTTAGAATCTTGCCGTGAATTTAGCGTTGATTCAAAAGAAAAAATTGAGCCGACTCATCAAGATGGAGAATATAAATATTGCCGTGTGAGCTTTGAAGGTAGCCGAAAACAATATGTGTATTTATGTCATAAAAATTTAGAAGTAGAAGTGGGTGATTATGTAACGGTTCCTGTTGGAGAATATTTCCAAGAAGTAGAGGCTTTCGTTGAAAAAGTTTTTTATGGAGATGAAGAGGCAGCAGATTTTCCAATAGAAGAATTGAAATATATCACAAATGTTGTTTCTTCCCATCAAGAAGCTGTGAGCGATTATCAGTTGTCCATTCCAAGAGAACAGATTATTTATAATTCTAGAGAAAATGAATTAAGAGAAAAAACGATTTTCGGAAGCAAAAATAAAACAGTTAATCCTGTGCATATTTTAAAAACAACGATTGGGGAATTTTGGCTGGAAGCAGATGGAGAACTCATTCCAATGCATTACGAATTTACGAAATTAAGAGTATGGAAAGAAAATTTAGTCAATGGCTCATATCGTTTAAGACCAGCTCAGTTAGATGAATTAGCTGAAAAAACAGTTGTATTAAAAACTTCGATGGATTTTGAGGAAATGCGTTATATTAAAGCTTATGAGGGAATTGATTTATTAGGGGCACAGTGGCAGTGGAATCAGCTAGCAGTCGGAATGTGGGCTGAAAAGGTAGATCCAGAGCACTATGAGATTGAAGTGGATTCGAATGGTGTTGTTTACTATCCACCAGCAGCGAAGAAGGCTTCCTTTGGAGTAGCGTGGACAACGTATGTAGATGATGATGACGCTACAATTTGGATGAATATAGAGTAAATAGGTGAAGAGATGACGGAAAAATTATTTGTAGATAGAGAAGTTAGATGTTTGTATTGCAGACGACATTTTGGTATACGTGAATATCAAAAAATCGAATTACCAAGACAACAGGAATTGATTCCTTATCTTTTAGATGCGTCTATTTTTGAATTTGAATGTCCTTATTGTCGAGAAGAATATACTGTGTTAAAAGATCAAGAGGGATTTATAATCGATAATCAGGAAAAGAAATATCGTATTTATTATAGTGACAATGAATATGATAATGGTGTTAAACTCATGCAAGTGTCACATGGATTAGGAATTACGTCAGAAGAAGAAAAAGATTTTGTTCTTGAAGTTCGTGCATTAGATGAACAAGGGTATCGTATTCGTTTTGAACCGAACTATGGTTCAGCAGTGGAAAAGATGATCATTTTTGAAGCGGGTTTAAATGATGTAGCAGTCGAATTGCTGAAATCATATATGGAGCTTGAGTATGATTTTGATAAAGAATTTGATCATTTAGTATTTATAGATGATCAAGACAGAGCTTTTGTTGGTGTACAAGATGGTCGTCCTGTATTTGCAGTAGAATTTGATGAAGAGGAATATGGGGCGATTTTAGAAGCTTTTGCTGAAGAGTGTGAATGTATACAGTATGAAGTTGATACTTATGAAATTAAGAAAATTATGAAAAAGCGTCTCGAAGAACTTAAAGAAGACGAAAACTAGACTTCGCTGAGGTTGAAAAGGACTGCATGAAATTCGATTTTACGAATTTCATGCAGTCCTTGTTATTTTATTAAATTAATCTAATTCTGCTTCTTGATATTCTGGATATCCGTGAGCTACACGACTTGCTGCTGCTGCTGCGATAGCACCTACGATATCATCTAAGAAAGTGTGGCAGTAGCCACTTGATTTATCATTTAATAATTCTAAAATTCCTGGTTTTACTTTATCGATATAACCATAGTTTGTAAATCCGATAGAACCATATACATTTACGATAGATAAAGCAAGAATTTCGTCTACACCATATAAACCTTCATCTTTTGTAAGAATATCATTTAATGGTTGTGATAGTTGATTTTTTTCTGCTAATTTATCTAACTCAATTCCTGTAATAATGGCGTTTTGTACTTCACGTTTTTTTAGAACAAATTCAACATTATTATAGCAGTGTTCAAGTGTTAAATTAGGAAAATATGGTTCTTGTAAGAAATAAACTAATTTTGCAATTTCTTCTAACTCAACTCCACGTTCATGAAGAAGTGATAGTGCATATTCATGTAATTCTTTTGTATTTTTCATAAAAAACTCTCCTTCCACGTTTCCAATTGTTTAATGTGGAAACGAATACATCATTATAACATATGTGACTAGAAAAGAGAAGAACTATGAATGGTTTGAATTCTCTTCTCAGGATGAATGTATGCCATTGCTTGGTTAACCGCAATCGGAGCTTCACCAAATCCTGTTGCGATAATTTGAACTTTTCCTTCGTATGTAGCAATGTCACCAACCGCAAATATACCTGGAAGATTTGTTTCCATTTTACTATTCGTGATAATCGCATTTCTTTGAAGTTCTAATCCCCAATCTTTAATAGATCCGATAGAAGAGGAAATACCATAACTTACAATGAAGTCATCCACTTCTAATTCAATTTCTTCTTCTCCACGAGCTTGTTTAAACGTAACAGATTGAAGCGTATTTCCGTCTCCATTTAAACGTTCAGGAATATATGGTGTGAAGATTTCAACGGAAGAATTTTGAAGTAATTCAACGCTATGTTCGTGTGCTCTGAATTGTGGACGACGGTGAATGATGCTAACTTTTTTGGCGATATTTTCTAATGCTAATGCCCAGTCAACGGCTGAATCTCCACCACCACAAATGGCAATATTTTTATCTCTAAATTGTTCTAAATTCGTCACGAAGTAGTGCAGTTGATGATTTTCATAATTTTCTGCGCCTTCTAATTCTAATTTACGAGGACGGAAAGCTCCGTTTCCACAAGCAATAATAATCGTTCTTGCAAAGTGTTTTTGTTTGGAGGTTATAATTTCATAGTAGTCTTCGAATTTTTCAATTTGAAGAGCTTCTTCTTCTAAACAAATTTGTGTAGCTTCAAATCTATCTAATTGCTTAATTAAGTTTTCTACTAAATCTCCAGCTAAAATTTCAGGATAAGCAGGAATATCGTAAACCATTTTTTCAGGATATAACATTCCAGGTTGTCCACCAAGTTGAGGAAGGCTTTCGATAATTTTTACACTAGCTTGACGAAGTCCGGCATAAAAAGCTGTAAATAATCCAACGGGTCCACCGCCAATAATGGCAATATCTACGATTTCTGTTGTTGTCATTTCATTCTCCATTCTTAGAAATATAAGAAGCGTAATAGGATTGCAATCACGATTCCTGTCATTGCACCACCAAATACTTCTACTGGTTTATGACCAAGATATTTCTTAATAATTAATTTTTTATTTTCTTCTGTATTAAATAATTGAATCGGTTCATCATCATCAATTTCAATATCTGATAATTTTGTAGATTCATCTCTTAATTGTTCTTCAAATAATTGTGATAATAAAATTCCTTGTTCACCACTTTGGCGTCTAACTGCCATCGCATCAAACATGACAATTACACCAAATGTTGTGGCAATTGCTACAAGTGGAGAAGCAAATCCATATTCCAATCCAAGAGCTGTAATGAGTGAAGTAACAGCAGCAGAGTGAGAACTCGGCATTCCACCTGTACTTGTCATAAGGGATAAATGTGCTCCTTTTTTTCGAGTGAAAAAGGCAATTGGAAATTTAACAAATTGTGCAAATAATATTGATGATAATGCTGCTATTAAAGGATAATTTTCAAAAATAGTCATATATATACACTCTTTCCTAATTAGTCTTTTATACTATACCATATTCTTAAACGTTATACCAAATAAGGAAAGGAAAAACAGTAAATAAAAGGGGAAAGTTTTTGACGAGCGTGGTATACTAGGCACAGTAGAATTCGAAAGAAGGTATATTCATGACAGAAGTAAATCAAGTCCCAATTCACTGTGAAACATGTCAAAAGTCTTTTGACTATACGATTTATCAAAATGTGAATGTGACTGAAACTCCAGAATTAAAAGAAAAATTAATCAATCAAACAGTATTTCAATGTACTTGTCCACATTGTGGGCAAAAATACTTTATTCCATATATTTTGAATTACCAGGATATGGATAAGAAAATTTTGATCCATTTTTATCCAAAGGAAGAAGAAATGCAAAAGGAATTGCAACAAGTCTTAATCGATGATCAAACAACGAATCAAGATTTCTTAGACAGCGGATATGCTGTTCGTTATGTGGGAAGCTGTGATGAATTTTTTGAAAAGTTATGCATTGCTGAAGAAGGGTATGACGATCGTATTATTGAAATTGTAAAATATTACTGTGTCGATCGAATGTTGCAAAAAAATATCGTATTTGATCGTATTCTTTTTAGTAATCAGCAAGAAGCTGGAGTAGGAATTTATATTGTTAATGGGAAGCAAATTTCTCATTTTATTCCAGTTTCAGAAGAACTGTTACAAATTGCAGAAAAACAATTAGAAAAAGCAAAACCAGAAAAAGATTTGTTAGTGGATCGCTATTGGGCACAAATTGTTGCTTCTGTTGGGCAAGAATAGGTTGAAACTTCGTCCATAAATTGATAAAAAAGGCATTTTGTGGTTTAATTGAAACAGTATAAAACTTAGAAAAGAAGGGAAGAATAAGGGGAAAATGGTTATATTTCCACAATTAAGAAGACAATTAAAAGGTAACCCTGTTGTGATTTTACATACAAATATGGGAGATATTACTTTAGAATTATTTAAAAAACGTGCACCAAAGACGGTTAAAAACTTTGTGACACATGCGAAAAATGGATATTACGATGGAGTAATTTTCCATCGTGTCATTGAAGACTTTATGATTCAAGGTGGAGACCCAACTGGTACTGGTATGGGTGGTGAATCGATTTGGGGTCCAAAATTTGAAGATGAATTTTCAAAAGAATTGTTTAATCTTTATGGAGCTCTTTCAATGGCAAATGCTGGTCCAAATACAAATGGTTCACAATTTTTCATCGTAACAGCGAAACATGTTCCAGCTCAAATGTTAACTCAATTAAAAGAGATGGGATGGCCAGAAAAAATCGTTGAAGCTTATGCAAAAAATGGTGGAACACCATGGTTAGATCATCGTCATACTGTTTTTGGTCGTGTTGTTGAAGGAATGGATGTAGTATTGAAAATTGAATCTGTTAAACGCAATGGTCAAGATCGTCCATTAGAAGATGTTGTGATTGAATCAACGACAGTAGTGAAAGGCTAGGGGTTGAACATGACACAGACGTATCGCATTGGAGATGTGATTACTGCTAAAGTGACAGGAGTTCAGCCTTATGGAATTTTTCTAGCTTTGGATGAAGACACACAAGGATTAATTCATATTTCTGAATGTAAGCATGGATATATGGATAATGTGCATAATTTTGTAAAAATTGGAGAAGAAGTCACTGCAAAAGTGATTGATGTAGATGAATTTACTGATAAAATTAGTTTATCAATTCGTGCATTAGAAAAACTAGATGTACCTTCTACACCAACGAGAATTAAGCGAAATAAGAAACGCTTTACTCCACCAATTGGATTTTCATCTTTAGCGCATCAATTGCCGTATTGGATTGAAGAGGCTCAAGAAAAATTTGTAAAGTCGAAAGAAAATAAAGCATAGTAGTACTCATTTTATAGAAAAATTGATATAATAGAAGAAGAAATTTTTAGGAGGTTCATCATGGGACATATTTCATTTGATTATTCCAAAGCATTAGGTTTCTTTAATCAAGAAGAAATCGATCAATTACAATCAACTGTAACAGCAGTTGACAAAGATTTAAGAGAGGGATTAGGAGCAGGTGCAGATTTCACTGGGTGGATTAACTTACCTCGTGACTATGATAAAGAAGAATTTGCTCGTATCAAAGAAGCAGCTAAAAAAATTCAAGAAGATTCTGAAGTATTAGTTGTGATTGGTATTGGGGGTTCATATTTAGGAGCTCGTGCAGCTATTGATTTCTTAAATCATGCATTTTATAACTATTTATCAGCAGAACAACGTAAAACACCTCAAGTGTTATTCGCAGGAAACAGCATTAGCTCAACTTATTTACATGGTTTAATTGAGTTAATTGGAGATCGTGATTTCTCAGTAAACGTTATTTCTAAATCAGGTACAACTACAGAACCAGCGATTGCATTCCGTGTGTTCAAAGATTTATTAATTAAAAAATATGGTAAAGAAGAAGCAGTTAAACGTATTTATGCAACAACTGACCGTGCTCGTGGAGCATTAAAATCAGAAGCAGATGTTGAAGGTTATCAAACATTTGTTATTCCAGATGATGTAGGTGGACGTTTCACTGTATTAACAGCTGTAGGTTTATTACCAATTGCTGTAACTGGTGCAGATGTAGATGCATTAATGCAAGGGGCTGAAGATGCTCGTGTGGCTTACAGCTCAGCAAACTTAAAAGAAAACGAAGCTTATCAATATGCGGTAGCTAGAAATGTGTTATACCGTAAAGGTAAAGTGACTGAATTATTAATTAATTATGAGCCAACTTTACAATACTTCTCAGAATGGTGGAAACAATTATTCGGTGAATCTGAAGGAAAAGATTTGAAAGGTATTTATCCTTCAAGTGCGAACTTCTCAACTGATTTACACTCATTAGGTCAATATATCCAAGAAGGTCAACGTAATATCTTCGAAACTGTTATTAAAGTGGGGACTCCTAATGAAACTGTAACAATTCCTGAAACTGAGGAAGATTTAGATGGTTTAGGTTATTTACAAGGTAAAACAATGGATTTTGTCAATACAAAAGCTTTCCAAGGTACTTTATTAGCGCATACAGACGGTCAAGTGCCAAACTTTGTTGTAACAATTCCTGATATGTCAGCTTATACTTTAGGTCATTTAATTTACTTCTTCGAAATCGCTGTAGGTATTTCTGGTTACTTAAATGGTGTGAATCCGTTTGACCAACCTGGTGTTGAAGCGTATAAGAAAAATATGTTTGCTTTATTAGGTAAACCAGGATTTGAAGAATTAGCAGAAGAGTTGAACAATCGTTTATAATATAAATATTTTTTAATGGAATTTCCAAAATGTAGCAAAGGACGCAAGCAGCCTCGTCAAGCGAGGCTCATGGCTGCTACGGGGAAATTCCTTTTTATATTGGACATTAAAAAGACACCACAAAGTGGTGTCTTTTGTCATTCTAGTTCATTCTACCAAATCTTTATAGTAATAAATGGCTAATTGGGTTCTGTCTCTTAAGTTTAATTTCTCTAGAAGTAAGGAGAGGTAGTTTCGGATGGTGCCTTCGCTTAAGTACATTTTTTCTGCGATTTCTTTATTATTGTATCCTTCTGCTACTAAATACAGTAATTCATTTTCTCTTTCGTTCAGGAGTTTGCTAGTTTTTCTTTGAACTAATTTTTTAACGGGCATATCGATGGTTGAATCGTATACAATTTGATGATTCATAACCGCTTCGATGGCAGGGATGATGCCTTTAATATGTTGTTTTAGTAAATATCCTTTACAGCCAATTGCTAATGCTTTTGTAATATATTCATCATCTTGAAAGGTCGTTAAAAATAAAATTTTTGCTTCAGGATAGGCTTGTAAAATATGACTAGCTGCCTCAATCCCAGAAGTAGGTTCCATTCGAATGTCCATTAACACTAAATCAGGCTGATGTTGTTCGTATAGTTGAATCGCTTCAGATCCATTGCTTCCCATTCCAACGACTTCAATATGAGATTGGGCAGATAGGATGGTTTCTAATGCTTGTAATACTAAATAATCATCATCAATAAGAATCGTCTTAATCATGAGAGGCCTCCTGTTTTGGAATACGAATAAAAATTTCATATCCATTTTTTGTTTGAAGTGTAAAATCTCCATTATGTTTTTCCACTAATTCCTTCATCATTGTTAGTCCCATACCTGAGGGAGTGTTAGTTGGATGGTTACCATTGTCTTTATAATCAATGGTGTAGGTTGTTTTTTGTTCCAAAAGGAATAATTGAAGTTGTGTTCCATTGGAATGTTTCATAAAGTTTGTCGTCATTTCCTTACAAATCGTTAAAATATCATATTTTATAGTAATCGGAATACTATCTGATATAGTGTTTGTAAAATTCACTTGTGCTTTTTCCGTTAGAGGTTGAAGGAGTGTATCCATTCTTTGCGAAAGTGAGAAGGAGTCATCATACATTTGATGAATGGTTAATCGAATGTCATCCATTTCTTGTTGTAAAATGCTCGATAAATGTTCTAATTTTTCTTCCACAACGGGTTCAGTTGTAATAATTTGCAGAGCTTCTAATTGCATAATAGAAGCACTCAAAGTATGTCCTAGTTGATCGTGCAATGCATGAGAAATGCGATTTCTTTCTTTTAAGGTAGCAATTTCCATTTGTTTTAAAACTTCTTCAGAACTGGATTGTTGGCGTTGGACTAATTTCAAACGTTCTAATTCTAAATCATTTTGTATTTGATAATTTTTCTTTTGAAAAGCCTCATCTTTTTGAGTTTGTAAAATGATATAACTGCCGATGATGCCGAGGATAAGGGTAAATAAATTGGGATATAACAATAAAATCAAACCTGAAACAATTCCTGCTAAACCATATAAATGAACAGCATGCATGATGAACAGGACACTATAAAGTCCAGTCTGTGGAAAGAGAATACACAATATTCCAGAAATCCCTAATGCAATCGATGAAATAAATTTTGAACTGACATAAGGAGAAAGAGAGAGGATATACATACAAAATCCTAGAAAAATTGTCAACAGTTCAATATTTTCCTGTGCTAAAAAAATACTGATGAGAATAAAAAATAATGATTTTTCAATGAATGTACGCAAGACTATCCCTCCAATCTGCTTTTTATTGTAGTATAACTGCAAAAGTCACAAAATTCTATAAAAATATGACAAATGTCATATGAAGATGATGATATTTGACACTAGGTAAGAGTGAAGACATTTTATATACTAAGATTGTGATGAAAGGATAGGTGAAAATATGGAAACAAGTATTGTAGTAAAAGGTTTAGTGAAACGATATAAAGATTTAATGGCATTAAATCACTTTGAAATTGAGATTCAAAAAGGGGAGTTATTAGCGCTTCTTGGTCCAAATGGATGTGGAAAAACAACTTTAATCAATTGTATGTTAGGATTTTTAACATTTGATAGTGGTGAGATTACCGTATTAGGAGAAAGTCAATTTCCATTATCTGCTAAAGCTAGAGGGCAAATTGGAATTGTGCCACAAGAGTTAGCTTATTTAGAAAATTTAACAGTGGAAGAAAATATTGATTTCTTTTGTGGACTATATATTTCAGATTCAACAATGCGAAAACAATATGTAAAAGAAGCGATTGAATTTACAGAATTACAAGATTTTCGTAAATTTCTCCCGAAAAAATTAAGTGGAGGATTGAAACGTCGATTAAATATTGCTTGTGGGATTGTCCATAAACCATCTTTAATTTTCTTTGATGAACCAACTGTTGCAGTTGATACTCAAAGTCGTTCGTTTATTTTAGACGGAATTCGTCAATTAAATGAAAAAGGCAGTACTATTATTTACACCACTCATTATTTAGATGAAGTGGATGGATTAAGTGATCGTATTGTGATTATGGATAAAGGAAAGAGCATTATCTCTGGAACGTCTCAAGAATTAAAAGCATCGATTACTACTTCAGAAATTATTCAAGTAGAATTAACGACCATTCCAACGAGTGAACAATTAGAGAGATTAAGACAAATTCCTCAAATTTTAGTAATGGAAGAACAAAAACAACAGTTGAAGTTTCATTTTAAAAAGGGAAATAATCATTTAATGCATGTTGCCAACACGATTGAAGAATTGCAATTAAACTATGTGCGTTTATATAGTGAACAACCAAGTTTAGATGATGTATTTCTAGCATATACTGGGAAAGGACTTCGTGATAGATAATGACATTTCTAAAGTTATTTAAGTATTTATTTAAAAATACGGTAAAAGATTTTGCATTTTCATTTTGGGTATTATGTTATCCAGTCATTTTAACGACTTTCTTTTATTTATCTCTTTCTGGTGTGATTCATCAGGAATTAAATCCAGTTCGTGTTGCAATTACGAAGGAGCATCCATTTCATTTTGTCTTTGAACAGGTCGGTGAAAATTTTAAAATCATTGATGTAGCATCAGCAGAAGAGGGCAAGCAGTTAACGCTTGAAGAAAAAGCAGATGGATTTGTTGATAATAATCTAGATATTGTAGTGACAAAAGAATCAGGTGTTCCTCAAAGTGTTTTGAAAAATGTAATCACTCAAATAAAACAAGTTCAATCTCTTGGAAAAAGTGCCTCTACCATTGATTTTCAAAAAAGTTGGATTAAAGAAACAAAGAGTGATGTTAGTGAAGGAACGATGCTGTTCTATTCAAGTCTAGCAAGTTTTGCAATGTATTCTATTTTTAGTGGAGTTGTTTGTGTAGCGTATATGAATGGTAATTTATCTGAAGTGGGACGAAGAGTTATGGGAAGTTCATTTAGTAAATGGAAATTTCTGATTTACAGTTTTGCGACAGGATTAACGTTGAATGTGCTTTCGAATGCCCTTTTATTAGTGTATATGACTCAAATTTTAAAATTACAGTTATTTACGGATTGGACAGGTAGTATTTTATTAATGCTTATAGGAAATATTTTTGGATTATCCTTTGGAATTTTAATAGGAACTCTTCAACGGTTGAGTATACAAGGACGGATTATAGTAGCATTAATGACCAATATGATTGCATCCGCTATTGCAGGACTAATGGGAAGTAGTATACGAGTATTTATGAATAGCCATCTTCCATGGGTGAATCAGTATAATCCGGTAGCTTTGATTATTTCTGGATTTTATCAATTAAACCGTTTAAATGAAGGGATACAAATGCCTCGTATTTTTGGATTACTTGGAATTTATACACTTCTATTAATGGTCTTTGCATTATGGAGATTAAGGAGAACACGTTATGACAGTTTATAAGTATTTTTTAAAACTTGCAAATCGTTACAAAATATATGGCATTATTTATTTAGTCATTTTTATGGGAATGGCTTTACTTCAAATTTCTAAGATAGATGAAAGGAAGTATTTTGAAGATGTTCCCGTTAAAATGATGATTAAAGATGAATCGAATGGTACTAACGAAATTATTAATCAATTGATACAAACTCTTCAAAAGAAACATAAAGTACAAAAAACGACAAAAAGTGATACGAGTATGAAAGAAGCCATCTATGCAGGAGATGTAGATGCAGGATTATGGATTCCAAGTGATGCTCAATCAAAATTGGAAAAAGAACAAGAAGTTGTTGAGATGGAAATCTCCAATTCATTATCAGGACATTTAATTCGTGAGTATGTGAATTCCTACCTTCGATATGCAATTGCTTTGAAAAAAGAAGGGAATTTTAATCCAGAAAAAATAGAAAAGATTATGGATCAAGAAGTAACAGTAACGCTTCTTTCTAAAGAAGAAGCGGTATCCAGTCAATACTCTAAGGAAAAATTGGGTGAAAATTATTTTACCTATAGCCCGTTTATTTATTTTTCTGTGTTCATTTATTTATTTGGTACGATTTTTTCTAAAATGAAAGGGAAAGAAGTTGCCAAGAGAATTGCGATTGCAATGAAAGATGAGTGTCGAGTGATGTTGGAACAATTTTTAGCAGGGTTAACGATTGTAGCTTTAATTGTTGGTATTAATCTGCTTTTTGTAGGGATTTTAGCTCCTGAATTTTATGCAAGTTCTCAAGCGTCGAAGATTTTATTATTGAGTACAGCGTCGGCAATTTCAGCTTATGCTTTGTCATTTCTTTGTGCAGTAGTAATTGGCGAGAATCAATATGCTTATTCAGCTGCAAGTACAATATTCGGGATGGGGCTGGCATTTTTATCCGGAATTTTTGTTCCTTTAGAATTAGTAAGTTCTTATGGAGTCAACATTGCTAAATTCTTTCCTGTTTATTATGTGACTTCAGCAGCGAATAATTCTTCAACAGAGTTTTCTAGTTATGCATTCCAGTTAGGGATGATTGCTTTATTTACCGTTTTATATACTGTAATGGCGTTTAGCGTGCAGCGCATTCGTCGTAAAAAATTTATTTAATGGAATTTCCTGAAAGTAGCAAAGGACGCCAGCAAACCTGCGGTTTCATGGCTAAATTTTGAGCCTAGGTCTCAAAATTTCCTGTGATTGGAACGGCTCTGCCGTTTCAATCACTGCTGCTACAGGGAAATTCCTTTTTTGTTTTCCATCATAAGATATGTACGTATTCGAGTTAGAAATGGTATTTCCAAAATGTAGCAAAGGATTCAATTACTGAGATTTCTTTTTTGTTGTCCCTATCATAGTTTTTTATTGCATCAATCTTTGTTTTCATCTAACATAGAACAAAAGAGCTATAAGGAGGAATTTTATGAAAATTGTTGGATTAACAGGTGGGATTTCTTCTGGGAAATCTACGGTATCTTCTTATTTCAAACAATTGAAAATTCCTGTCATTGATGCAGATGAAGTTGCTCGTAAAGTAGTCGAACCTAATAGTCAAGGCGCTATAGAAATTAGAAAAGTTTTTGGTAATGATGTATTTGAAGAAGATGGAAATTTAAATCGTCAAAAATTAGGCGCATTAGTTTTTTCAGATGCAGAAAACCGTCAAAAATTAGATGAACTATTACAGCCTCTCATTAAAATTATGATATTAGATGAAATTGAAGAATATCGTCAAAAAGGGGAGAATATGATTATCTTAGATTTACCCCTATTATTTGAAAAGCATTATGAGGAATTATGCGAAGAAATTATCGTTGTTTATGTGCCAAAAGAATTACAATTAGAACGATTAATGAAGAGAAATCAATATACTAAACAAGAAGCGCTGTCTCGAATTGATTCTCAATTATCCATTGAAGAAAAACGAAAAAGAGCGACAGTTTTATTGGATAATCAAGGCACGATTCAGCAGTTATATCAGCAAGTTGAACAGTGGCTAGTAGAAACGAAAAATGATATACTACAATAAGAAAAAAGTAGAAGAAAGGGGACATCGTCATGCAATGCCCAAGATGTAAATTTAATGGTTCACGAGTGATTGATAGCCGTCCAGCAGACGATGGTCGTTCAATTCGAAGAAGAAGAGAATGTGATGAATGTGGTTATCGATTCACAACATTTGAACGGTTAGAAAAAGCGCCGATTTTAGTCATTAAAAGAAATGGAAATCGTGAAGCATTTAGTCGTGAAAAATTATTAAATGGATTAGTTCGTTCAGCTGAAAAACGTCCAATTCCATTAAGTCAATTAGAACAAATTGTGAATGAAGTAGAACATACAATTAATCAAGAGGGAGAAAATGAAATCTCAAGTATGTTAATTGGAGAGATGGTCATGGACTACCTCGCTAAAATTGATGATATTGCTTATATTCGTTTTGCTAGTGTATATCGTCAATTTACAGATAGAAAAATGTTTTTAAAAGAATTAGAAAGAATGTCTTTTGAAATGGATCGTAAAGATAGTAAATCATAATAGGAGGATCAAATGGACGAGAAATCAATAAAGTGGAGTCAGTTGAATCCACGTGATTGTATTCAAGTAACTCAGCAAGTTTGGCTGACACAACGTGAATTACAATTTGTGACGCAGTTATATGTACCATTTTTAGGGGTTCAAGCCTCAACTTTATATTTAGTCTTATTTAGTGAGCTTTCTCCGAATTCCTATCAAAGTGATGTTATTCGATTGGCAGATTTATTAGCATTAGTGAATATGGGAATTCCAGATTTTTATCAAGCAAGAATCCGTTTAGAATCAGTTGGCTTATTAAAAACGTATCGCTATGAAGATGAAGAATCGATTAGTGCTCAATATACATTTGAATTACAAGCACCAGCGAGTCCAAATTTATTTTTCAAAGATGCTTTATTATCGACACTTTTAGTGAATCAAGTAGGTCATCAACGTTTTGAAATCTTACAAAAACGTTTTAGTGTAAAGGAAAAGGCTCCTTATGGTCAAGATGTCACCAGTACTTTCCAAGAAGGATTCCAATTACCTTTTAATATGTCACAGTACAAGAGAAATATTGCTCAAGAAAAACAAATGATTAAAGATGTGAAGCAACAAGAATCATTAGTCATGAATTCTACTATTGATTGGGAACTATTAACCGATCTATTAAAGAGCCAATTTGTTCATGAACAGGCTCTAACGCCTGAAGTGAAGCAAATGTTAAATAGCTTCCAATTATATTATGGATTAACAGAAAGAGAAATTGCGCAATATGTGATTTATGCTGCGGATTTATCAACGGGTGAAATTGATGAAAAGGAATTGTATTCGATTATTATTAATGCTAATCAGCATTTAGCAGCACCTAAACAAGAGGAGGCTAATGAAACTCTAGTTGTTCCTCAAGAAGAAAGTACACCTACAGTTTCAGAAGCTGTTGCAGAAGAACAGCAAGAAGCAAGTCAAGCGGCTACTCATTTACCTCAAGCCATTCAACGATTAATAACATTGGCAAAAGAAATGACGCCATTTGACTTTATGACAAGTATTAAGCAACAAAGAAATGGCTATGTTTCAAATGGAGAACAAAGAATTATTTTAGATTTAGTTCAAGTTGGCACGATTCCATCTGAAGTGATTAATATTTTAATTCATTATGTATTAGTTGTTAAAAATAATCCAACGATTAATAAAAATTTAATCGACACCATTGCGAATGATTGGAGTCAAAAAGGGATTCAAACAGCTGAACAAGCGATTGAAGTAGTTCGCCAAAGAGATAAAGAATTTAAAGCTAGCCGTAAAGAAAAAATTGAAAATCGACAAGTACAATCATACTCAGGAAAAAAATATTATGGTAATGCTCCGAAAGGAAGAGTGGCTTCTGTTCCTGACTGGGCGATGAAACCAAATGAAACAAAAGAAAGTCCATTGGATGATGAAAATCTTCAATTATTAAAAGCTCAGCTTTCTCAATTGAAAACAAGTGGGAATTCTGAACAAGTGAAGGGAGAATAGAGATGGAAGGAATGCAAGATTTATTTGGCAATAAAACGGCTACTACAGCATTTCAACAACAATATCAAAAAATTGTAGCAGAAGTTTTACAAGACAAAGAAGTTCAACAATTTTTACAAGAACATCAAGATGAAATTCCGCAAGAAAATTTAGTGAAAAGCTATTCAGCCCTATTGGAATATATTCAACAAAGGGACGCTCGTATCCAAGGAGTAGAAACATACATTAAAGGGATGGAACCACTATTAAGGGTTAACCAAGGTTTTGTTGAAGTTGTGTATCGTCCAACTCAAGAGTTTATCCAAAAACAACAGCAGCATGATTTAACGAATCGAATCCATGCCATTAATATGCCTAAAAATTTATTACAAGTGACATTAAATTCCTTAGATATTACAAAAGAGCGTCAAGAAACTTTTCAAGCTTCATTGCAATTTATTAATGAATTGTCTGCAAAACCAAATGAGTTTCATCGTGCGATTTATTTAGTAGGTTCCTTTGGAGTTGGAAAAACGTATTTCTTAGCAGCTATTGCAAATGAATTAGCTCAACTCGGATTTGAAACAACTTTAGTGCATGTTCCAAGTTTATCGAGTGAATTAAAAAGTGCGATTGGTGCTAATTGTTTAGAAGAAAAGGTTGAATTTTTAAAAACTTCACCAATCTTAATGTTAGACGATATTGGAGCTGAATCAAATTCTGCTTGGTTTAGAGATGAAATTTTAATGATTGTATTAGAATATCGTATGATGCAACAATTACCAACCTTCTTTTCATCTAATTTAACGATTGAAGAATTGCAAGAACATTTAAGTGTCTCTAATCGTGGAGATGTAGAATTATTAAAGGCGAAACGTTTGATTGAACGTGTACGCTTCCTATCGAAAGAAATTTTCTTAGCTGGAGAAAACCGTCGCTATTCATAAATTTTAAAAAGAAACAAATGTCTTGATTTTTATGAAAATAGTGGTAGAATAACTAATGAATTAAATATTTTGAAAATGATGAAAAAGACAAGAAACTGTTATCTGGTTATCTAATAGAGAGAAGTGGGTTGGTGGAACACTTCATCCGAGATAGTTTTACCACTTTTGAATCCTTGTTTGAATGAAGTATGGCAAGGCGTAGCGGAGCGTTAGTCCGTTTAAGAGATTCGTTTAAAACGAATGAATTTGGGTGGAACCACGTAGAAATAACGTCCCATAGTTTGTATGAGTATGCAAACTATGGTTTTTTTGTTTTTTAAAACATTTTTGAAAGGAAAGAAGGAGAACAATGTCAATGATTAAAGTTACATTTCCAGATGGAGCTGTAAAAGAATTTGAACAAGGAATTTCAGTGAAAGATATCGCTGAATCAATTAGCAAGAGCTTAGCTAAAAAAGCACTTGCAGGTAAAGTAAATGGAGAATTAGTTGATTTAGATCGAGTATTAACAGAAGATGCAAGTATTGAAATCGTAACACCAGACCATGAAGATGCATTGGGAATTTTACGTCACTCAACTGCGCACTTATTAGCACATGCGTTAACTCGTTTATACCCAGGAATTCACTTTGGGGTAGGGCCAGCAATTGAATCTGGATTTTACTATGATACAGATATGCCGAACCAATTAACAGAAGATGCTCTTCCAGAAGTTGAAGCTGAAATGATGAAAATTGTAAAAGAAAACTATCCAATCGTACGCCGTGAAGTAAGCCGTGCAGAAGCGTTAGAAATCTTTGCAAATGATCCATATAAAGTAGAATTAATTAATGGTTTACCAGAAGATGAAACAATTTCTATTTATCAACAAGAAGATTTCGTAGACTTATGTCGTGGAATTCACGTACCTTCAACAGGACGTATTCAAGTCTTCAAATTATTATCTCTTGCAGGAGCATACTGGAGAGGGAATTCTGATAACAAGATGATGCAACGTGTATACGGAACAGCATTCTTTGATAAAGCAGACTTAAAAGAATTCTTGAAAATGCGTGAAGAAGCTAAAGAACGTGACCATCGTAAATTAGGAAAAGAATTAGACTTATTTATGATTAGCCAAGAAGTAGGTTCAGGATTACCATTCTGGTTACCAAAAGGTGCTACAATTCGTCGTACAATTGAACGTTATATTGTAGATAAAGAAATTTCTCTTGGATATCAACATGTGTACACTCCAGTAATGGCTGATGTAGGTTTATACAAAACTTCAGGTCACTGGGCACACTATCAAGAAGATATGTTCCCTCCAATGGATATGGGAGATGGCGAATTATTAGTATTACGTCCAATGAACTGTCCTCACCACATGATGGTTTATAAAAACCATATTCACAGCTATCGTGAATTACCAATCCGTATTGCTGAATTAGGTATGATGCACCGTTATGAAAAATCAGGAGCATTATCTGGTTTACAACGTGTACGTGAAATGACATTAAATGATGGTCATACATTTGTTCGTCCAGATCAAATTAAAGATGAGTTCAAACGTATCCTTGATTTAATTCGTGAAGTATATAAAGATTTCAATGTAAAAGATTATCGCTTCCGTTTAAGTTATCGTGATCCAGAAGATAAACATAAATACTTCGATGATGATGAAATGTGGAATAAAGCAGAAGCAATGTTAAAAGAAGCAATGGATGAAATGGGCTTAGAATATTTCGAAGCAATTGGTGAAGCTGCTTTCTATGGTCCAAAACTAGATATCCAATTCAAAACAGCAATGGGCTTAGAAGAAACAATGTCTACAATCCAATTAGACTTCTTATTACCAGAACGTTTCGATTTAACTTATGTGGGTGAAGATGGAGATAATACTCACCGTCCAGTGGTTATCCACCGTGGGGTAGTATCAACTGCAGAACGTTTTGTAGCTTACCTAATCGAAGAATATAAAGGAGCATTCCCAACTTGGTTAGCTCCAGTTCAAGCAACTATTATTCCAGTAAGTGTAGAACATCATTATGATGCAGCTCGTGCATTAAAAGAAAAAATGATGAGCTTAGGATTACGTGTTGAATTAGATGATCGTAATGAAAAAATGGGTTACAAGATTCGTGCCTCTCAAACACAAAAAATCCCTTATCAATTAGTAATTGGGGATAAAGAAGTTGAAGAAGGAACAGTAACAGTTCGTCGCTATGGTTCAAAAGAAACTGTTACAATGACAGTTGAAGCATACTTAGAACGTGTTCAACGTGAAATTGCGAACTTCTCTCGTCCATTAGAAGACTAATTTAATGGTTGTTCGATAAATCCTGTTGGTGAGAAATCATCGACAGGATTTTTTACATGCAAAAAAGACAACTTCTAAACGAGAAATTGTCTTTTGTGTGATTAATAATATTTTTGAAGTTGTTCTTGGTTTTCTTTGAAAAATTCCTCTAACCAGTCAATGCCGTATGCGTAGCTAAATCCTTCTAATAGAATTGAAAAATCAATGATAGAAAAGCCCATTTTTTTCAAGGTATCAAAGGTATCGAAAGGGAAACGGAAGTTTTTAAATTTAATAATCATCCCGATATCTTTTAAATCTTGCTCTCGAGCGCTCATGATTTTCATTCCGAGTACATATTCAATTGGTGCAACTAGTACGGTTAAGTGAGTAAAGGAGTACAAGGTTTCGCATAAGTCTAATGGAGGTTGTTGATTCATATTTGCTACATTATTGTTGAGCCATAGTTCTTCCTGAGTATTTAGGTTAAACTTTTGACCAACACGAGCAATTATCTCGTTGATATGATGAGTTTCTTCGTAAAAAGCATCTACATCTTGAGTAGCTCGCAAGCCATGATATTCTAACACATAACCACCTACACAAATAATCGTTAAAGAAAGATTTTTTTGAGATAATTCTTGGTTTAAGGCTTCAAAGACAGGTTTCATTTTATCCATGTTTGTATTTCTCCATTAATTTTTGAACATTCGTTAATTTAGCAGGTTTATTTAATGAAATAACATATTCATGAGTAGGGCTATATTTTTGTATAGCATATTTTAAACTCACTTTTTGAAAATGGGTAAGTTCTTTGGAGTTTAATAATTTCTCGATATCTTCGTCTGTTAAATAAGAATGGTCTTCAAAAATAACTTTACGTAAATATCGAAACCAGTGACTCGCATTAAAACGTGACTGTTTGGATGCGTTTATCATATAATCGTACCATTCCATAATTTTCCTCCTATAAGAAATAAACTCAATCTTTGTAGTTAATTATAGCTGAAGCACTTATGAGTGTAAAGTTTGGGGAGGATCTTTATAGTTCACAAATGTGCTATTCATTGTTTATTAATAAATGGTATTATCATAAGGTATCTGATAAATAGAAGGGAATAACATTTATGGAAGTAGAAGATTTAGTATTTAATGTAATTGAACAAAATCCTGAACGATTTGATAAATTGTTACAAAAATTGGGATACCAGAAAACGACAATGTGTAAGGAAAACTTAACAACAAGAGAAATGTGTGAACAATTAGGAATTAATTATAGTTCTTGGAAACAAAGTGATGTGAGAAATCATCCAGAAATTGTTAGATTACGAGATACGACTATTTCAAGAAATCATATTTATAAATCTAGTAGTTTAAGTATCATAGAAAGAGTTTGGAAAAATAGAAAAAGATAACTACTGTTAAATAGAAAAAATATTTCATTGACATATTTATTTAAACCACCTTACAATATTTTTGTTCGAAGTTACAAAAAAGGAGTTCATTCATGACAACTATTGAAAACCCGATGGGAACACAGCCCATCAAAAAACTATTGATGCAATTAGCGATTCCAGCAATGATTGCTAATGTCGTCAATGCCTTATATAACATCGTTGATCAAATTTTTATTGGACAAGGTGTTGGATATTTAGGAAATGCTGCGACGAATATTGCTTTTCCAATTACAACGATTTGTTTAGCATTAGGATTAATGACAGGAGTAGGGGCTGCATCTAATTTTAATTTAGAATTAGGTCGTAAAGAAGTGGAAAAAGCTAGAAGAATTGCAGGGACAGCAGTTGTTCAATTAATTGTGATGGGAATTGCAGTTTTCCTGCTTGTTCAAATCTTTTTAGCCCCATTAATGCAATTATTTGGAGCAACGGAACAAATTTTTGATTATGCCATGGAATATTCTCGAATTACGGCGTTTGGAATTCCGTTTTTCTTATTTTCAACTGGATTTAATCCTCTTGTTCGTTCAGACGGAAGAGCTACTTTTTCAATGGTGGCGATTATTGTAGGAGCTGTTTTAAATACAATATTAGATCCAATTTTTATTTTTGTATTTCAAATGGGAATCGCTGGGGCGGCTTGGGCAACGGTGTTAAGTCAAATGATTTCGGCACTGTTATTATTTTCTTATATTCCAAAGTTTCGTTCCGTGAAGTTTCAATGGGAAGATTTTATTCCGCATATAAAGCAAGTAGAAGCAATTGCTGCTTTAGGACTAACTTCCTTTATTTTCCAAATATCAGCTTTAATTGTACAAATTGTGTCGAATAATTTATTGAAAACGTATGGTGCTATGTCTATTTATGGAAGTGAAATTCCAATTGCAGTTGGTGGAATTGTTTCTAAAGTATTTGTTATTTTTATTGCGCTAATTATTGGAATGACTCAAGGAGTTCAGCCGATTGTTGGTTATAATTACGGAGCAAAGCATTATTTGCGAGTTCGTCAAACGATTTTCTTAGCTTTAAAAATTGGATTTGTATTGTCATTTGTGACTTGGGCAGTGTTTGAAATCTTCCCATTACAAATTATTGAATTATTCGGAAATGGAAATGATTTGTATTTTGAATTTGGAGTTCGTTATATGCGTTATTTTATGATGTTTCTATTGATTAATGGTCTCACGATTTTAATGACAACATTTTTTCCAGCCATTGGAAAAGCAAAAACGGGAGCATTTTTATCACTGGCTAGACAACTGTTGATTTTATTACCAGTAATGCTTTTGATGACGTATATTTTTGGAGTAGAGGGCATGATGTTTGCTACCCCTGTATCAGATGTGATTGCATTAGTTTTATGTGTGTATTTCTTTAAACGAGAATTACACGATATTCATATGAAAGAAGAATTGATTTAATTATTAGAGAGTGAAGTAGTTGAATACTTTGCTCTTTTTTCTTTCTAAGATGGAAATGTTTCGTAAATTGGTTTAAGATAGAGGAAAGGAGTGATGACATGGAATGGAAAACTTTATTGGCAACTACTCGTCTTTCAGATAAAGACTCAAATCACCGAAATGAGTTCGATGATGATTATAAAAGAATTGTAACAAGTCCTGCTTTTAGGCGTTTACAAGATAAGACGCAAGTATTTCCCTTAGAAAGATTAGACTTTATTCATACAAGGTTAACACATTCTTTAGAAGTAGCAATGATTGCAAGAACACTAGTGAGTGAAATTATACGATTATTGCAACAAAATCCAGATAAAGATTCTAGTAAGCAAGAAATGATTGAGCATCAAAGTGATATTGCTCGAATTGTAGAATGTGCAAGTTTATTACATGATATTGGGAATCCTCCTTATGGACATTTTGGAGAAGATATTATTCGACAATGGTTTAAGAAAAATTTACCACAAATTTTAGCAGAACATTCAGATGTGGCAGAAGAATTTTTAGCGAGTCCTTATGTACATGATTTTTATCATTTTGAAGGGAATGCACAATCACTAAGAATTATATCGAAACTACATGATTTTAAGGGGAATTTTGATGGATTAGATTTAACTCCTGCGACGATTAATACGATTTTGAAATATACACGTGCTTCTGATCAGCCAAAAACGGAGAAAATCACTTCAAAAAAAGTAGGATTTTTCAGAGCTGAAGAAGATATTTTTCGTCAAATTACTTCGATTACAGGAACTGGTGAAAATCGTCATCCATTGACGTTTATTTTAGAAGCTGCAGATGATATTGCTTATTTAATAGCAGATATGGAAGATGCTATTGGAAAAGGTGTTTTAAGATTTGCTGTTGTAAAGGAATATTTACATTCCGTCTTAAAAGAAGATATAACATCTCCACATTCAAAAAAAGTCGTGAAAATATTAGAAACAATTGATGAAGAAATTTTTAGTATTAATCAATTTTTTGTCGATTTAAGAACAATGTTAATCGATGCGGCAACAGAGTCTTTTGTCATTCATTATGATCAGATTATGAACGGAGAGTACCAAGAAGATTTATTAACGCAATCCAGTGCTCATGAGTTATATACTCACTTAAGAAAAATTTCTGAAGATAAAATATATGATCATAAGAGTATTTTACGTTTAGAAATTTCAGGTTATTCTACTTTAACATATTTATTAGATAGTTTTGTCCCACCATTAGTAGCCTATGATACAAACCGTCGACTAGATTATGTTGATTTGAAGAAAATTGGCATTATTTCAGAAAGTCAAAAACGTTCGTATCATTATTTTGCAGAAGGTAAATCGGAAGTGGAAAAATTATATTTACGCTTATTATTGGCAACTGATTTTATATCAGGAATGACGGATAGTTATGCGCATCAACTTTACCGAGATATGGTAGGAATTTAGTAGTTATTTGAAAGGAAATATTACATGAATCAAACATTAGAATATTTACAAGAATTATTAGCAGTCCCTTCTCCAACGGGATATACAGTAGGAGTGCAAGAGTATTTAATGAAAACTCTAGAAAAATTAGGATATCCCTATAAAAGAACACCAAAAGGGAATATTATCGTAACGGTAGAGGGAAAGGACAACATGAGTAGTCGTGTAGTAACTGCCCATATTGATACATTAGGAGCAATTGTTCGTGCTATTAAACCAAGTGGTCGTTTGAAGTTAGATAAAATTGGTGGTTATCCATGGAATATGATTGAAGGAGAAAACTGTACCGTTCATATTGCTTCAACAGGTGAAAGCGTAACGGGAACGATTTTAATTCATCAAACAAGTTGTCATGTTTATAAAGATGCTGGTACAGCAGAACGTACGCAAGATAATATGGAAGTTCGTTTGGACCTAGAAGTAAATTCTGAACAAGAGACAAGAAGTTTCGGAATTGAAGTGGGAGACTTTGTTTCCTTTGATCCACGCACAACAATTACTCCAACTGGATTTGTAAAAAGTCGTTTCTTAGATGATAAAGTAAGTGCAGCTATTTTATTAAATTTATTAAAAACTTATCGTGATTGGAATGTTCTGTTACCCGTAACAACTCATTTTATGTTTAGTTGTATTGAAGAAACTGGAACAGGGGCGAATAGTAGCATTCCTGAAAATGCTGTGGAATTTTTAGCAGTCGATATGGGTGCAATGGGAGATGACCAACAAACAGATGAATATACGGTTTCAATTTGTGTGAAAGATGGTTCTGGTCCTTATAATTATACGCTACGTCAACATTTAGTAGACTTAGCAAAAGAAAAAGAAATTGACTATCGATTAGATATTTATCCATTTTATGGAAGTGATGCTTCAGCAGCTATGCGTGCAGGAGCAGATGTCAAACATGCTTTACTAGGAGCAGGAATCGAATCAAGTCATTCCTATGAAAGAACTCATATTAAATCCATTCAAGCAACCGAAGAATTAGTAGATGCGTATTTAAAAAGCGAATTAGTATAATATATTAAAAACGACTCTTATCACAGGATAGGAGTCGTTTATTTTCTTATAATATTTAGACTAATGAGTTTCATATCCCATTAAAATACCACCTTGTTCAGCATAGTAGCTACATAATCCACTAGTAGGATAAGCTTGAACATCGGCATTAGGAAATTCAGCATGAATTGCTGTTGTAATCATGGCGCAAATTTCAGGGTTGTCGCAATGACTAATGGCAACACGTCCACCTTGGTAATTATTTTTCTTCATTTCATCCCAAATAGCAGATACGGCACGTTTTTGTCCACGTGATTTATGGAGTAATTCTAGAGTTCCTTCTGTACTAGCTTGTCCAACCATACGAATATTCAGTAATCCAACGACACGTCCAACTAATTTACTTAGGCGACCGTTTTTAACAAGATTATCCACACTTGCTAGAGCAAATAATAATTTTGTTTTTGAATGATAATTACGAGCTTTTTCAACAACTACTTCAAAAGAAGGATCTTCTTTAATGAAGTTTGCAATGGCTTGTGTGATTAATACCATTTCTCCGCTTGCTGATAAGCTGTCGATAATTTCAATTTTTGCTTCAGGGTGTTCTTCTAAGTACATTTTTTTTGCTAATTGTGCGCTATTATGGCTTCCAGATAAAGTACCAGTAATGGTTACAACAATAATGTTATCTGCACCTTCAAATGATTGTAAATAGCTCTCAGGGCTTGGACAAGATGAAGAAGTTTTTCCTTCATAGGCATACATTTTTACCATCATTTGATCAATTTCTAATGCTTCATTATCAATAAATTCTTCTTCACCTACATGAATTGTTAAAGGAACATTAATGTAAGTACAATGCTCAGGTAGAGATTCTAAGTGTTTAATATCACAACCAGAATCCGTAATAATTTTCCAAGTCATTTGTTTCCTCCTAGAGATTATATTTTTCATTTAATGAGTTCAATATACTGATAAAAAAAGTAATTGTCAATGGATAACTGAAACGTTATCACTGTTGAAAACAAGTATAAAAATCGTTACAATAGAAAGGAAAAAGAACAAGGAGGAGTTCCAATGAAAAGAGCAGCAATCATATTGACAACAGGATTTGAAGAGATTGAGGCGATAGCGCCAATGGATATTTTACGTCGTGCAGGAGTAGAAGTCGATATAGTCGGAGTAGATGCTAAAGTAGCGACTGGTTCACATAATTTAATGATTTCAACAGATAAAGAATTATTAGAGGTTATGAATGAGTTATATGATATTGTAATTTTACCGGGTGGAATGCCAGGTGCAAAATTATTGAAAAATCATCAAGAAGTACAAGAGTTTGTAAAACTTCATTATGATGCAGGTAAAATCATTGCAGCTAATTGTGCTGCACCAATCGCCATTGAAAGTTCCGGAGCTTTACAAAATCGTAACTACACTTGTTATCCTGGGTTTGAAAAACAAATTTCTGATGGTCATTTTACAGGAGATTTTGTTCACCAAGATGGTCGAGTGATTACGGGATCGGGTCCCGCAGCAGCATTTGAATTTTCTTATACAATTGTCGAGGCTTTAGGAATTGATGCAGCACCACTTAGAGAAGCGATGGGTTATAATCGTTTAGTAGAATAAAGTGTTTATAAGGCTGAATATCGTTTAAAAAATAGTGAATAATTGAAATGGACAGATGAGTTTAAATGAAAATTTAAGATTCTTGTCCATTTTTCTTTTGAAATTGTAATTTGCTTGTTTAGTCAGTTGTTAGTATAATAAAATAGATTATGATAATTAGGAGAGTAAGATTAGTTTAACTCTAGTATTAATGTTACAAATATGTTACAATGTTACAGAACGATGTTATCATAGAAGAATTTATCCGAATATTAAAAGTTAGAGAAGGGGTTCTATGCACGAAAAAGAACTGAAACAATTAAAAGAAAAGCTAAGAGAAGATGGCGTAAGAATGACTACTCAAAGAATAGCTATTTTAGATTATTTAGCCGAAGCTCATCATCCAACTGCTGAAGATATTTATACAGCTATTGTGGCCAAAGATCCCAATATTAGTATGGCAACCGTTTATAATAATTTGAATAAATTAACGGATGAGGGATATTTACTAGAATTAACGTATGGGGATGATGCTAGTAGATATGATTTTAATATAGGGAAGCACTATCATGTAGTCTGTCAAGAATGTGGTCGTGTAGAGGATTTATTTTATCCTTTATTAGAAGATGTAGAATCAGTTGCTGAAGAATTAACAGGGTATAAAGTTCTAGGGCATCGTATGGAAGTTTTTGGAGTTTGTCCAAAATGCCAACAAAATTTATAAAATGTAAAGATTAGGAAGAGGAAATATGAAGAGAGACTGGAAAGGTATAAAACGATTAGAGCTACCTCAATTAGTTGCAATTGCTATTTTGATTTTATTTTTAGTAGTAGTAGAGTGGTTCGTAGTCAGTAGTTTAGCAAAAAATCATTTGATTAGAAGAAATGAAGCTGTTATGAGAAAAGCTGAAGAAACTGATGCACAGCAGTATAATGAAGCTGTAGAAGTTCAATCTCAAACTATTGGGAATACAGTATTTACGGTGTCATATCCTACTGTTGACCAAAAAATTGTAGAACCTATTCAAAAGGAATTAGATGTTTTATTAGAAAAAGCAAAAGAACAATATAAAGATGAAGCAAAACGTACTTGGGTATATTTAAAGGTTTATCAATCAAATGTTCTTAGTGGGGTAAAAGATGTATATTATTATCAATCTGTTTATCAAGAAACTAAAAAAGGATTGGAACAGGTAGCTTATGATGAATTAGGGCATCAGTTAGAAGGTAAAGAAAAATCTGGGACAGCTGTTATCAGTGAATTATTTATTAATGATTTAGAAGTTACGAATCATTTTGTTAAAAAAGCGATGAACGTAGCAAAAGAACAATCTTTATCTGAAGAACAGACTAACCAATTATTAAAAGAATTTGCTTATGAAAACTGGAAAAACTTAGATGCATCTATTATTCAAAATGGATTTAGATTCAACTTGAAAGAACCTATTCAAACTAGTAACGGAGAAAACTTGACTCAAATTTCATTTGCGTTCCAAGAACTATTTCCAATTTTAAAAAGTGATCGTATTCCTGAGTCACAACAAGAAGCTTATGAAAATTGGAAAAATCAATTAGAGGAACGTTTAAATGAAAAACGTGTGGCAATTAGTTTTGATGATGGTCCAAGCAGTGAGTTGACTCCGAAAGTTTTAGATATTTTAAAAAACTACGGAGTTCATGCGACTTTCTATATAATGGGAAAACATGTTCCAGGAAATGAAGATATTATTAAGCAAATTGTGGAACAAGGCCATCAAGTAGGAAATCACTCATATAGTCATCCATTATTAACAACATTAACTCCTGAAGGAGTTCATCAACAAGTAGCGGATACTCAAAAATTAATAGGAGATGCTACTGGTGGAATTCGCCCGACAACTTTAAGACCTCCATATGGTGGATATAATCGTATGGTTGCAGAACAAGCTGGAATTGCGATTTTAAATTGGTCTGTGGATACTTTAGATTGGAAGAGTCGTAATGTCAATAGTATTCTTCAAGAAGTAAGAGAGGGAACTTATAATGGTTCGATTATTTTAATGCACGATATTCATCCAGAAACAGTTGAAGCTTTACCAGGATTATTAGATTTCTTAAAACAGGAAGGATATGCGATTGGTTCGATCGAAGAATTAATGGGTGGACAAGCAATGCTTCCAAATTATGTTTACTTCGATAGAAAATCACATAAAGAAGTTCAATAATAAATTATCAAATTACTTGATTTTTTGATAGAGTTACGTTAATCTATTATTGTGTTTTAACACAGACCTTGTACCGAGTTCTGCGATTCACCAACGTTTTACTCAGTAGAAGGAATAATATAAGAAAGAGGTGTTTAGAAATGGCTATTTCTAAAGAACAAAAAAACGCAATCATCAAAGAGTACGCGATTAAAGAAGGAGATACTGGTTCACCAGAAGTACAAATTGCTGTACTTACTTACGAAATCAATCACTTAAACGATCATATTCGTGTACACAAAAAAGACTACCACTCAAACCGTGGTTTATTGAAAAAAGTTGGTCACCGTCGTAACTTATTAGCTTACTTACGTAACAAAGATATCCAACGTTACCGTGAATTAATCAACCGTTTAGGTTTACGTCGTTAATCATACGATTCAACAAGTCTCACTCCATCGTTTTTCGATGGGGTGTTTTTTTATGAAAAAAAGACGACCGAAGTCGTCTTAAAATGTTGTTGATTGTTTAAAGTGAAATAATCTGATCATTCGTATTGATTTTTTTGAAGATTTTATCTTTTAAGAAATACGCTTCTCCGTATAATTCTTCCATTCCATCATGGCCATAAATATAAGTCCCATCTGGGAAAATGTAAAATGCTTGATTGATGCTATCTTCTGTTGCAATTTCTTTTATGACATGTTTTCCATCTAAATATTCGTGTTTTAAAAAATTATAATGAGGAATCACTTGCTTTGTTGTTAGTCCTAAACCCGTTAGAAATCTTTGATATTCTCTATCAATACTTTCTCCTTCTAATTCTGGATGGGCGTAAACAGTCTTAGCAGCATTCATCGTTCCAGCGCTAATCCCGATGATAACACCTTCAAAAGACTGAATTTTTTCAGCTAATTGAATTTCTTGGAAAAACTGATTTTGTGTAGGAACATGCCCACCAGATAAAATGACTAAATCTACTTCATTTAAATAGTCTTGAATATCTATTGTTTGACGGTGATCAAAAATAATAAACGGATCAAAATGAAGTCCAACTTCTTCAAACCCTAATTTTGTATAAGAAGAAAAATCATCTGTTAATTCATATGCATCTGGGTCAGATGAAATATATAAGGTTTTAATGCTTATTTTGCCAAGTGCATTTTTCAAGTTTTCAACGAAACCATTAGCAGAGTTTACTTTATAAGATTCAGGAATACTTGCACTACTCGTTAAAAAATATTTCATAAGATTCATCCTTTCGAGTTCTATAAACATAGCCTAAGAGAGAAAAAAATTTTTGTCAAGAATGAAGCTATGGTATACTACGATAAAAATGGAAATGGTAAGATGAAAGGGATTTTGAATGACAATTAGAGTAGCAACAATAGAAGATGCAGCAGCATTAGTAGAAATTTATCGATATTATGTAGAAAAAACAGCCATTACGTTTGAATATGATGTTCCAAGCATTGAAGAATTCGAAAGAAGAATTCAAACGACTCTTGAGAAGTTTCCTTATTATGTAGTCGAAGAAGAAGGAGAAGTGCTAGGATATGCTTATTCAGGACCTTTTGCGAGTCGAAAAGCTTTTTCTTGGTCAGCAGAAATTAGTATTTATTTAAAACAAAATCAACAGAAAAAAGGATATGGAAAAAAATTATATCAATTAATGGAAACTACATTACAAGAATTAGGATATCAAAATGTCTATGCTTGTATTGCCACACCTGAAGTGGAAGATGAATATTTAACCAATAATAGTGTTCAATATCATGAATATATGGGCTATCGTTTAGTAGGGGAATTTAAACGTTGTGGGTATAAATTTAATCGTTGGTATCATATGGTTTGGATGGAAAAATGGATTGGAAAGCACGAAACTCAAATAGAAGAACCAAAAAGTTTTCCAATTTATAAACAAAGTTTGTGAAAAATCAACCTAACTGTTTGTTTGAAGCAGTTTCTTTGCTATCAGTTTGTGCAGATGGTATAATGAGTACTCATTAAGAAATTACTTTGGAGGTAGTTTATGTCAAAAAAAATTCGAGTACTATTGTACTATAAATATGTACCAATCGAGAATGGAGCACAATTTGCTGCAGATCATTTGGAATTTTGTAAATCAATCGGACTAAAAGGACGTATTTTAGTTGCTGATGAAGGAATTAATGGAACTGTTTCAGGAGATTATGAAACAACTCAAAAATATATGGACTATGTTCATTCTTTACCAGGAATGGAAGACTTATGGTTCAAAATTGATGAAGAAGATGAACAAGCTTTCAAAAAAATGTTTGTTCGCTACAAAAAAGAAATTGTTCATTTAGGATTAGAAGATAATGATTTCGATAATGATATTAATCCTTTAGAAACAACAGGTGCTTATTTATCTCCTAAAGAGTTCAAAGAAGCTTTATTAGATGAAAATACAGTAGTATTAGATACACGTAATGATTATGAATATGATTTAGGTCATTTCCGTGGAGCGATTCGTCCAGACATTCGTAACTTCCGTGAATTACCACAGTGGGTTCGTGATAATAAAGAAAAATTCATGGATAAACGTGTAGTTGTCTATTGTACAGGAGGCGTTCGTTGTGAGAAATTCTCAGGATGGATGGTTCGTGAAGGATATAAAGATGTAGGTCAATTACATGGTGGTATTGCAACTTATGGTAAAGATCCAGAAGTACAAGGCGAATTATGGGATGGAAAAATGTATGTTTTCGATGAACGTATTGCAGTAGATATTAATCATGTAAATCCTGTTGTTATCGGAAAAGATTGGTTCGATGGAACTCCATGTGAACGTTATGTAAACTGTGCAAATCCAGAATGTAATCGTCAAATTTTAACTTCAGAAGAAAATGAAGCTAAATACATCGGTGGATGTAGTCATGAATGCCGTATTCACCCAAGAAACCGTTATGTAGCTGCAAAAGGATTAACTCCTGCAGAAGTAATGGAACGTTTAGCAGCGATTGGTGAAGAATTACCAGTTCAAGCTTAATTGTAAAGTAAAACTCTTACTGTAACTTGATGTTATAGTAAGAGTTTTTTTAGAAAACTAGCATTTAATAACAGGAGATGCTAGAATGTTTTTGTAGCCAAAATCTAAACTTTCATATAAGATTTTTAACTACAAATATAAAATAAAATGGAGAAAGAGTTTAAGAAATTATGGATATTGTAGTTTTATTTTTTATTGCTTTATTAATCTATCTATTGCCTATAAATGATGATTATCTAAGTGTTCAATCAACAACAGGATTAAAAGGTTTGTTAGCATTTGGAATTATTTTTCATCATCTATCACAGTGGATAACTTCCGGAACAGAATTTTCACATTTTTCTTATATGGGAACATATATAGTTTCAATTTTTTTCTTTTTATCAGGATATGGTCTTTATTTTCAAAATGAAAAAAAGAAAAATTATATGGATGGCTTTTTGTATAAAAGATTAACTAAAATTTTAATTCCTTTTTTGTTTATCTCATTCATTTATTTAGTTTATAGAGTATTAAATGGTCAAATAATAAATGTAACTTTTTTTCTAGATTTATTTCAATATGGAAGTACTGTTATTTTTAATGGTTGGTTTGTAAATATTATTATTTTAATGTATTTATTTTTCTATGTATCATTTAAATTTTCTAAAAATACATTGGTTTCCATATTAATAAATACTTTATTGATATTTGTTTATATAATTATAGCAATGAAATTGAAATATGGATTTTGGTGGTATAATAGTAGTTTTCCTTTTGCTTTAGGTTTGTTATGGAGAAAATATCAGGAAAAAATAGATGAACTTATAAATAATCATTATTTTGTTTTTTTGGTAATACTTAGTATTTTACTCTTCATATCACACCAATATGATTATGTATTGTCTAAATTACATATTTTTGATAGCTATAGTTATACTTTGGCTGCTAATTTAGATAATGTTATTTTTACTTTATATTTTTTACTATTTATGAAAAAAATAGATTTTTCAAATAGATATTTGATTTTTTTCGGTGGAATTTCATTTGAACTATATATGATACATGGTTTATTAATATCATTTTTTGGGAAATTTTTTGTTAGTTCAAAGGTTAATGATGTATTTTATACTATGCTTGTCATAGTGTTTAGTGTTTTACTAGCTATACTTATTCATAAATTCTTAAAACATATTCAAAGATTTATTCCGTAAAACAAGAATTATTGACCTTGACATTTTGTATACGGTAGCCAATAATGAAATTATTCTAGTAAATAGGAGGGATTCTATGACAAGAACAACTAGAGGAACGGTATCAATTATTATAGCAATTGTATTAATGGGAATTATATTTTATAGTTCATCAATGCCCTATCATGACCAATCGCTTGTTTCAAATATACAGAAAATATTACCGTTTCAACCTTTTTCAGAGATGTTATCAAAAATTCATTTTACTTATGCAGGAAAAGTGATTAGTATTCCAAATTTAGGATATGCTCAATTTCTTGAATTTTTTATTCGTAAGGGAGCACATTTCTTAGTTTACTATTTTATTGGATATCATTGGTCGAAAGGATTAAAAATTCATCTAAAAAATCGAGTTTGGAGCTTATTGATTGCAATATTTATTACTGTGTTATACGCGATTACAGATGAGTTTCACCAAGGATTAACTCCTGGAAGAACACCATTAATTCAAGATGTTGTGTTAGATAGTTTAGGTGGAATTTTTGGAGCATTATTAGGATTTTTAAAAAAATAACAAAAAAGTCGAGAAAAAAATATTTTCTCGACTTTTTTGCGTATATATAAGATGACTAGTCAATTTTTTTAAAAGGGGGAATAGAAATGGAGGAGCTTACGAATGAAATTTTAATAGCAGCACTCCAATTTCATATTGACGACATACATTTATTACCTTTTGAAGATGAATATCATTTTTATTTACGAGATGGTGAGCAATTATCTTTACTAAAGAAAATAGACTTGGAAACTGCTAATCGATGGATTACTTTTATAAAGTATAGGTCTGGAATGGATGTGGGAGAAAAACGAAGACCACAAAGTGGAGCAATGAAATATGCATTGAAAAATGGAAGAAGTATAGAATTAAGATTATCTGTAATTTCAAATTTTAAAATGCAAATATCCGTTGTCATTCGTTTATTACATTTGTCTACAGATGGGGAAAAAAGTCGAGAAGTATCTACCTATTTTCCAAAAGATATTGACCTTCTTCAAAAAATGTTACATTACAAGAGTGGGCTAATATTATTTTCAGGACCAGTAAGCTCTGGAAAAACTACAACAATGTATCACCTGTTAAGAAACCGCGTTAATGATACAAATTTACAAGTTATCACTATGGAAGAGCCTGTTGAAATGAGTGAACCTATGTTTTTACAAACAGAGATTAATGAAAAAGCAGGAATTACGTATGAATTACTGATTAAAAGTTCATTAAGGCATCATCCTGATATGATGTTGATAGGAGAAATTCGAGATGAAATGACAGCCAAAATGGTCATTCGGGGTGCCTTAACAGGTCATTTGATGTTAGCAACAGTTCATGCCAAAGACTGTAAAGGAGTGATTTCAAGATTAGAGGAATTAGGAGTTACAAAAGATTTATTAAGGCAAACATTAGTTGCAGTAGTAGCACAACGGCTAGTGCCGAGATATTGTTTTCTTTGTCAAAGCCATTGTTGCTTCCACTGTAATCATATTCCTCTTTCAAAGAAAAAGGCTACTATATTTGATATTGCTTATGGATCTTCATTGCAGCATTTAATTCAAGAGGAAGAATTTTTGAATCCGTTGTTACATCAGTTTAATAGAAAGTTGAGGAAAGCTTATGCACTTGGATATATTTCACAAGAAAGTTTTGAAGCCTACAAAATCTATTAAGAAATGGTCTAACAAAACTCAGGCTTTATTTTTAACTCAAGTAGGAGAGTTACTAGAAGAGGGATTTACTTTGCAAGAAACATTGGTATTTGCAAAATTACTCATTCCAAATCAAGAACAAGTGATTGATAAAATGATGGAACAATTATTGATAGGTGAGAGGTTTGATGAAGCTTTACATCTTGTAGGTTATTCTGATTCCATTTGTTCACAAATATATTTATCCATGTCGACAGGTTCCTTTGCACTTTCTTGCCGCACAATCGGACAATACTTAGCACAAAAAGATCTACAACTAAAAAAATTACGCCAAGTATTAATTTATCCATGTATTTTGATTATATTTCTAGTTGGTATGATTTCTGCGATTCGTTATTTACTACTAGGGCAACTGCAATCAATGGTTCAAGTGGAGAGTATTAAAGACCATATGATGCTTTATTTGATATGGAATGTTTTTGTTCATTTACCTTGGATTATATTAAGTGTCAGTCTATTTATTGGATTGGTATTAGTTGTTGCGTATGTATATTGGAAAAATAAGACGATTCTAAAACGACTACGTTTGTTAACTCGCTTACCAATTGTGGGGAGTTTAGTTCGTCAATATTATACATTTTTATACGCTAGAGAATTTGCCTATTTTCTAGGGAATGGACAATCATTATTACAAATGATTGAACAGATGAAACAAGAAGGAACGAGCCTATTAACAAAAGCTATTGCTGAATTTATTGAAAATGAAATGCAACGAGGAACTTCTTTTTCTAGTGCAATTCATCAATTGAAATTGTTTCAACAACCACTTATTTTATTAATTGTTCAAGGAGAGCTGACACATCAATTGGATATTAAATTACGCCAATTTTCAAAAAATTCATTTGAAGATTTTAAAGGGAAACTTGAAAAGAAAATTATGCTTATTCAGCCAGTATTATTTATTGGAATTGGGCTCATGATTATGTCTATGTATATTATTTTAATGTTACCAACATTAACATTGATAGGAGGAAATTAAGATGAAAAAATTATTAAAAAAGAAAAAGGGTTTTACATTAATTGAATTACTTATTTGTTTATTTATTATCGGGTTGATGATGCTACTCATTATTCCAAATATTGCTCATCAAAGAGAGGAAGCTAAAAAAACATCAGATGCTGCGATAATAAAAGTGATTCAGAATCAGAAAGAATTATACAAAATAGAGAAAAAAATAGATACAGATCCAAGTTTGGATGATTTAAAGACGGGAAATTATATTACTTCAGAACAAGCAGATGCTTATACTAAGGCAACTGGAAAACATTAAGCAAATGCTCACTAATTGAAGAGTTGGGGGGATTTCTATGAAAGTTCATGCATTTACTTTAGTAGAATTACTTGTTTCGCTCAGTATTCTACTTGTATTATTATGCCTAGTTCCTCCTGCAATAGTAGATTTTAGTGAAACTTATCAAGAAAGAGTATTTATCAAACAATTTGAGAATGATTTGAAAATTGCACAATTAAATGCACAAGCCACGGGGTATTTTTCGTATATAGAAATAAGTATGCCAGAAAAATCCAAGTATACTCTTAATTGCCCAGGTAATGCGCAATTAAATACAGTAAGAATGATACCAAAAAGTATTAATGAAATAGAACATTCACGTATTGGATTTAAAGGAGAAACAGCTAATTTGACGACCTATAATAAAGTACAATATGTTGTTTTTAAAGGTAAAAAGTATACTTATGAATATATTCTTCGATTTGGAGGCGGAAGAGGTTATGTTAAAGTATCGAAAAATTAAAGCGTATGTATTGGTAGAATCCTTAATTGCTTTGATGATTTCTATTTTTACTCTTTTATTACTTTCATCAGTGTTAGGAAACTCATTACAAAGAGAACAGTATCACAAATGTATGTTAAATGAATATTCATACCATTTAATGAGTTTGCATGAGGGGAGACCTCCAGTTCCTTATTTAGAAGAAAAAAAATATATAAATGATTCAAAACTTTCCAATGTGAGAAAAATAAATGACTCATCAGTTGAAAAGGAAAAAATAAAAAAAGTGGTTCATTATAAAAAGATTGAATCTAAAGTAGCACCGACTTCAATTATCACTCATTGTGAGAAAGAGGAGGTGATTCAAATTGAAAAAATTGGTCTTACAGAAAAAGGAAGGATTTCTTCTAATTGAGCAATTAATGGCTTTAGCAATATTTGCAGTGAGCATCATGCTAATTTCTGGAGTGTATCAAGTATTAATAAAAGTACAAAATAAAATGGAAGTTCCTAATTATATAGAATGGCATTTAATGGTGACACAAATGGATACTCATCTGCAAGGATATGCAAGATCAAAGTATCAATTTGGAACGGAATTCGATGATGTTCGCCCTACAAACAATGCACAATATAAGATTGAGGCTGTTTCAGAACATGAGGGATTAAAATCAGTAGTTAAAATTAGTAAAAATGGAGGTTACCATCCAGTTTTAGTGGGATATGAAGAAATAATTATTAATAAAATAAAAGATGGTGTTTCACTTAAAGCTGTGTTACGGAATCAAGAAGAATTTGAAATTGATTTTATCCCTGGAAATCGTGTTATTACTTTTGAAAAAGAAGTTACTCTTCAAGATGAAACAAATTTGCTTAAAATTGAGAATGAAAAGGAGGAGATTCAATGATTCAGAAAGTATTTTCTAAAAAAAAGTACAAGGAAGTTTAGTGATCCCTTTTTTAGTGTTACTCTTTATTACAAGTTTAATGACGGTTGCTTTTTATCAGATTAGACTAGCTAATGCAAATCAATATCGTTTACTTAAAGATACTTACCAACTGAAAATAATGTTAGAGTTAACAACTCAGAATTTAGAAAGTAATTTAATTCTAAAAGAAGATGTTATAAGTTATCCTAAAAAAATAAAATTTTCAACCGGTATTGTCAATATAAAATGGGATGAAAAGTCTCAATTATTTGAATTAATGGCGGAATTACCAAATGGTTCGAAACGCTCGGAAATTGTTTATATTGTATTTAAGGAAAAGAAAGTTATAGAAAAAAAGACAGTGAATGAGTTTGTTTCATAGGTAATCTATGGTATACTTTTCATGACAATATGAAAAAGTTGGTGGTTAAATGGAACAAACAATTGGAGAAATCTTAAAACGTGCTCGTCAATTAAAAGGATATACTTTAGATGACTTGCAACAAATTACAAAAATTCAGAAAAAATATTTAATTGCAATTGAAGAAAATGATTTTGATTTAATGCCTGGTGACTTTTATACTCGTGCATTTATTAAACAAGTAGCAGAAACAGTTGGAGTAGATGGAGTTAGATTATTAGAAGAATTTGCACTTGTAAATTCTAAAAATTCTGATGCTCTTTCAGAAGAAGATTCTTTATTAGCTGATAAAAAATTAATTTCAAGTCGAGTATCAAATAATCGTGAGGCTCAAACAGAGGTAAGTAAGGTTTGGATTCAATTTAAAAATTATTTACCTACAATTTTATTAGGTATGTTAGCTGTAGCCATTGTTTTTGCTATTGCAAGATCTTTATTAAATAAACAATCAACTCCTGTTACTACGACAGTTGCAACAACAGTAACGGCTCAAAATACAACAGTTACTGAAAAGGTAGAAAAGACAACAGTAGCAGAAACGACACAATCAACTACTACAACTAAAGAAGCAAAACAAACAACAATTCGTTATGCTTATGCAAATGGGAATGCATTATATTACACTGCAAAATTAGCCGAATTTCCAGCAAGTTTAGTAATAACAAACCGTGCAAGTACACAATTATGGGCTAGGATTACTGCAGATCAAAGAGTGGTAGCTGATGGTGCACCAACAACAGGGCAACAATTAGTTGGATCAATTCCTGAAGGAACAAATTCAATTGTTTTAAACTTTGGTTATACACCAATTGGTACCATTACTCTAGCAGGACACGAAATTCAAATTCCTGACGGAGTCAGTGCTACAGCAATTTATATTACAATGGAATAGAGGGAAGAGCATGAATATTGCTAATCGATTAACCATTGCTCGAATTGTCATGATTCCATTGTTTTTACTAATTATGTGTTTTCCAAAAGATGTTTTAGGAATGGTGAATATTTTTGATTCTAATCTAAGTATTAGTTGGGTATTGGCAATGATTATATTTACGATTGCTAGTATTACAGATTTTTTAGATGGCTATTTAGCTAGAAAATATCACTTGATTACAAATTTTGGAAAATTTGCTGATCCTTTGGCGGATAAATTATTAGTAATGACTGCTTTTATTACTTTAGTAGGGGCTGGAGTCATTCCAATGTGGATTGTAGCAGTGATTGTTTGTAGAGAATTGGCTGTAACAGGACTTCGTTTATTATTAGTTAATGATGGTGAAGTACTTGCAGCAGCATGGCCTGGAAAAGTTAAAACAGCAACACAAATGTTAGCGATTATCTTTTTATTGATTGATGATTTTCCAGTAAAAGGATTGCCGTTTTCCATTGGAACTATTTTGCTATATGTTTGTTTAGTTGCAACAGTGTATTCAGGAGTAGATTACTTTATAAAAAATAAACATGTTTTTGCAGATTCATTTTCTGTTTAATGGTGGAGGCTGGGATTTACCCAGCCTTTTGTTTTTTATAAATGAGGAGTAGAAAGTATGAAAGCAGAAATTATAACAGTCGGTACAGAATTATTAATGGGACAAGTCATTAATACAAATAGTGCAACCATTGCTAGAGAATTAGCAAAGTTGTCTATTCCAACTTATTACCAACAAACCGTTGGAGATAATCCAGAAAGAATGTTTGAAAGTATTCAATTAGCTAGTAGTCGTAGTGATTTAATTATTTTAAGTGGTGGATTAGGACCAACAACAGACGATATTACAAAACAAGTTTTAGCAGAATTTGTTCAAAAAGAATTAGTAGAAGATGAAGAAGCAATGGATAAAATTATTCGTTTCCATAAACAATCTCATCGCCCAATGAGCCCTAATAACCGACTTCAAGCATTAGCTTTTGATGGTGAAACAGTTTTTAAAAATCATAATGGTTTAGCTATTGGTGGTGCAGTAGAAACGGAAAAAAATATTTTCATTGTTTTACCAGGTCCTCCAAGTGAATTAAAAATGATGCTTGAAAAAGAGGCCATTCCATATTTAAAAGAAAAAGTTTCAAATGAAGGAACTTTTGTATCTAGATATTTACGTTTCTTTGGAATTGGAGAATCTAGATTAGTAACTGATTTAGAAGAATTAATTGAAGAACAAACGAATCCAACAATTGCTCCATATGCAGGCATGTATGAAGTAGTTCTTCGATTAACAGCAAATGGGGATACAAAAGAAGAGTGTGAGCAGTTATTAGATGAATTAGAAGCAAAAATATTGTCCGTTGAACGTGAATATTTTTATGGATATGGAGAATATGAAACACTATTATCCATTACAAGTGAATTATTAAAAAATAGTGGATTAAGTATTGCTTCTGCAGAAAGTTTAACAGGAGGACTCTTTGCTTCAACATTAATTTCTGTTGAAGGAAGTTCACAATATGTACTAGGTTCTTGTGTCGCTTATCAAGAATCTGTAAAGAGAAATCAATTACAAGTTCCTCAAAAAATATTAGAAACATATGGGATGGTTAGTGTTGAGTGTGCAGAAGCGATGGCAGAAAATGTACGGTCAATATTTGGCAGTAATCTTGGAATTTCCTTTACAGGAATAGCGGGTCCATCACCAATGGAAGAAAAAGAAGTAGGAACTGTATTTATTTCATTAGCAGATGGGTTAGAAATAAAAACAATAGAATTACATTTAGCAAGAAACCGTAATGGTAATCGTGAATTTGCTGTTCAGTATGGGTTAAATGAGCTAAGAAAATATTTATTAAAAAAACAATAGAACAAATGTTCGTTTTTCTTGCTTTCACTATTGAGTATAGTGTATGATAAGGATGAATTAAGAGGACATGGAGGTTTAACATGGTAGAACAAGAAAATCGTCAACGTGCATTAGATGATGCATTGAAAAAAATTGAAAAGAGTTATGGTAAAGGTGCAGTAATGAAATTAGGAGAAAAAGCTGATTCGCAAGTTCAGACTGTTTCTTCAGGTTCATTAGCTCTAGATATTGCATTAGGAGCAGGTGGATACCCTAAAGGAAGAATTATTGAGATTTTTGGTCCTGAATCAAGTGGTAAAACAACAGTTGCTTTACATGCGGTAGCAGAAGTACAAAAACGTGGTGGAGTAGCAGCATTTATTGATGCGGAACATGCTTTAGATCCAGAATATGCAAGAGCATTAGGCGTTAATATTGAAGAATTATTATTATCTCAACCAGATACTGGTGAACAAGGACTTGGAATTGCAGATGCATTAGTGGCTTCAGGAGCAGTTGATATTGTGATTGTCGACTCAGTAGCTGCATTAGTACCACGTGCTGAAATTGAAGGAGATATGGGACAATCTCATGTGGGTCTTCAAGCTCGTTTAATGTCTCAAGCACTTCGTAAACTATCAGGGACAATTAATCGTACGAAAACAATTGCGATCTTTATTAACCAATTACGTGAAAAAGTTGGAATTATGTTCGGAAATCCAGAAACAACACCTGGTGGACGTGCGTTAAAATTCTATGCAAGTATTCGTTTAGATGTTCGTCGTAGTGATCAAATTAAAAATGGAGCAGAAATTTTAGGAAATCACACTAAAATTAAAGTAGTGAAAAATAAAGTTGCGCCACCATTTAAAACAGCTGAAGTGGATATTATGTATGGAGAAGGAATTTCTCAAATTGGAGAAATTTTAGATATGGCTTCTGATTTAGATTTAGTGAAGAAGAGCGGTGCTTGGTATGCTTATAATGATGAAAAGATTGGACAAGGCCGTGAAAATGCGAAGAAATACTTAACGGAACATCCTGAAATCGTTGAAGTATTAACACAAAAAATCCGTTCTCACTATAATATCGGTGGAGAAGTCATTTCTCAAGAAGTCGAAGATTTAGGGCAAACAAATTTATTAGATGAAGAATAGTCATAGAAGGGAGAATGAACTCGAATAGTTTATTCTCCTTTTTTCATGAAAGATTTGTATGATATTAAATACATTAAACTAGTTTCACGATTTAATTCAGTGAAAAGTTTATTAAATTCGTTAAGATGGTGTTTTTTTATTGGAAGGGCTATAATGAAGCAGAAGAATGTGTTATGATAACAATGAATGTTAAAAAATATTAGGGTGAGGTGTATCCATGTCAATGAATCAAAGAATCTTAATTATTGAAGACGAAAAAAATTTAGCACGATTTGTAGAATTAGAATTACAACATGAAGGATATGAAACAAAAATTTGTTTTGATGGACGAAGTGGTTTACAAGCAGCAACAGAGGAAGATTGGGATGTTATTTTATTAGATTTAATGTTACCAGAATTAAATGGATTAGAAGTAGTCCGCCGCTTGCGTCAAGTTAAGAAAACACCAATTATTATTATGACCGCTAGAGATTCTGTAATGGATCGAGTAACAGGGTTAGATCAAGGAGCAGATGACTATGTTGTTAAACCGTTTGAAATTGAGGAAATTTTAGCGAGAATTCGTGCATTATTTAGAAGATTAAGTATTGAAGAAGAAGCAAGAGTACAAAAGCAAACGATTTTAGAATATCGAGATTTAGTCATTGAAAAAGAAAACCGTACAGTGCGTCGTAATGGTGAATTAATTGATTTAACGAAGAGAGAATATGAATTACTATTAATGTTGATGGAAAATATTAATGTTGTTCTTTCTCGAGAAGTTTTATTAAACCAAGTATGGGGATATAAGATGGAAGTTGAAACGAATGTTATTGACGTATATATTCGTTATTTAAGAAATAAAATTGATATTCCAGGACGCGAAAGTTATATTCAAACGGTTCGTGGAACAGGTTATGTAATGCGTCGTTAATCAAGTCTAAATGGGGGATATCATGAAAGAAAAACATGAAGAAACTTCCGTTGGAAAAAAATGGTGGTTGATTATTTCGACCACTATTTTTTTACTATTAACATTGGTGACAGTTGGATTTTTAGGATTTGAACTCCAATATTATCAAAATCAAAAAATAGCTCTAACGGAAAAATATAGAGAACAATTAAGTGAAAAATTATCTGAATACGAAGCTCCACTTACTTCAGCTAATATTGTTGCTACATTAAATCAAAATAATAGTTATCAAAAAGATAAAGATAGTGTTTATCAAAAGAAATTTTATATTAATGATCAACAGTTTAATGTACAAGTTTATGGAACAAATCGAAAAGAGATTTTTAGAACACAAACTTGGAATGATGGAGAAGTTATTGGAAATGAAGCTAAGAGTCAAGTCAAGAAGTTAAAAAATGGACAAACAATTTTTCAAACTTCCATGCCTATTATTTCTAATAAATCAAGAGTGTTAATAGGGTATTTATCGATTACAAACCGATTAGATAATTTAAAACAATTAAAAGATGAGTTGAATCAATTAGCTTTGTCGATTCTTTTTGTATCAGCAATTATTGCGATTATTTTAGGATACTTACTATCGAATCAAATGACAAAACCAATTAAAAAAATTCAAGAAATCATTTCATCCATTAGTGAAGAAAATATTTCAACGAAACGAATTAAAGTTTCAGAAAAGAACGATGAATTTGCAATTGTTTCTGAACATTTTAATGAATTATTAGATAAGATTAGTTTTTATATTGAACAACAAAAACATTTCGTAGAAGATGTTTCTCATGAACTAAGAACACCGGTAGCGATTGTAGAAGGACATTTAAAACTCTTAAATCGATGGGGAAAAGACGACCCAGAGGTTTTAGAAGAATCTCTACAAGCTTCACTAGTAGAGTTGCAAAGAATGAAAACATTAGTACAAGAAATGCTTGATTTATCTCGTGCACCTCAAGTGAAAGAACAGTATAAAGATGCTACAACGAATGTTACGGAAGTGGCTAAGCAGGTGGTGCATAATTTTAGAGTGCTATATCCTGAATTTATATTTACATTTGATGATGATTTAAAGCGTGATTTATGGATCCCTATTTATTTAAATCATTTAGAACAAGTAGTCATTATTTTAATGGATAATGCTGTAAAATATTCTCTTGATCGAAAAGAAATTATTTTAAGTTTATCAAAAGGGGAAGAGCATGTAGAAATTGCTGTTCAAGATTTTGGGATGGGAATGACTGAAGAAGATCGTAAAAAAGTTTTCTCAAGATTTTACCGTGTAGATAAAGCTCGTTCAAGAGAAAGAGGTGGTAATGGCTTAGGATTATCCATCGCTAAGGAATTGATAGAAAGTTATGATGGAGAAATTTCTGTTACAACTTTATTAAATCATGGCTCTATTTTTAAAATTACTTTACCTTTGACAAAGAAAGATAAAGGTAAATAATAATGGAAATTATAAAAATGGATAAAGTAGATGCTAGAAAAATTGCAAAAGAAATTTTGTTGAGTTTATCTACAGACAAAAGAAACTATCAAGAAGAACTGATATTAGACTATTTACGACAGCTTCCTGAATGGACAGAAGCAAAAATCATTGCATTAACGAAATCAATGTCTATCGAGTTTTCATTGGGAAAAGTTGTAAAGTTAGCTAGAAATATGAATAAAAAAATTGTAGTTCCAGTAACTTTACCGCATCGACAAATGAAATTTGCATTTTGGGATGAAAAGACACAGTTTCAAAAAAATTCCTTTGGAGTAGAAGAGCCTATTCAACCAATTTGGGTCGATAAAGAGCAAATTGATTTAGTCATTGTTCCAGGATTGGCTTATTCTAAAAAAGGCGAACGATTAGGATTTGGTGGAGGTTATTATGATCGTTTCATAGAACAACAGAACTTTTCTACTATTAGTTTAGCTTATCAGGAACAGGTTTATGAAGAAGCTATTTGGAATGTGGAAGTATTTGATCAAGCGGTTCAAATTCTTATTACAAAAGAAGGAGTGATTCATTCAAATGAATTATTGGAAAAAAGAGAGATATAAAAGAACTATTTTACAAAATTTAACATTTTCTAATTTATTTTTACTCATACAAATTATCATGTTTATCATAATGACATTAAAGGGTGGTTCAACGAATCCAGGAATTTTAGTTTATTATGGAGCAAGAGCTAATGCATTTATTATTTTACTTCATGAATATTGGCGTTTTATCACACCGATATTTTTACATATTGGTCTTGAGCATTTTGCGATGAATAGTTTATTTCTTTATTTCTTTGGAAATCAATTAGAAAGTATCGTTGGTCATAGAAGATTTTTAGTCATTTACTTATTAAGTGGTATTATGGGAAATCTTGCCAGTTTTGCTTTTAATGCTCAGCATATATCAGCGGGGGCAAGTACTTCATTGTTTGGTTTATTTGGATTGATGCTCTATTTATCAACAAGACATCGTTATATTTATGCCTTTAGAGAATTAGGAATGCAATATATGGCATTATTAGTGATGAATTTAATAACAAGCTTATTTTCAAGTACTATAGATCTTTGGGGTCATATTGGTGGATTAGTAGGAGGTTATGTCATATCTTCAGTTATTTCATTTAGAGGAGACCGAGTGACTAAAATGTATGAAAGACTACTATTTGCGATTATTTACATTTTAATTGCTATTGTATTGTTTAAAATCGGAGTTGAAGTAGGAAAAGAAATGCTATGAAAACTGTATACTAACTGATATACTATAAATAAAATGAATACGTTTTATGAGGTGAAGAATATGAATAAAAAAATTATCGGTATTGATTTAGGAGGAACCTCAATTAAATTCGCTATTTTAACACAAAATGGTGAAATTCAAGAAAAATGGTCTATTCCAACAAATATTTTAGATGAAGGAAGCCATATTGTTCCAGATATTATTCAATCGATTAAACATAAACTAACGCTATTAGGATTAACAAAAGATGATTTCTTAGGAATTGGAATGGGTTCTCCTGGTGTAGTAAATCGCCAAGAAGGAACTGTTATTGGTGCGTATAATTTAAACTGGAAAACATTACAACCAATTAAAGAACAAATTGAATCAGAATTAGGTTTATCATTTTATATTGATAATGATGCTAATGTCGCTGCTCTAGGTGAAAAATGGGTTGGAGCAGGAAATAATGAACCAGATGTTGTTTTTGTAACTCTTGGAACTGGTGTTGGTGGTGGAGTGATTGCTGGTAATCAGTTAATTCATGGATTTAGTGGTGCTGGTGGCGAACTAGGTCATATTGCCGTTGATTTTCAAGAACCAATCTCTTGTACATGTGGTAAAAAAGGGTGTTTAGAAACTGTAGCAAGTGCAACAGGTATTGTGAATTTAACACGTCGTTATGCAGAAAAATATGCTGGAGACTCTGAATTAAAAGCAAGAATTGATGATGGACAACAAGTCACTGCTAAAGATGTTTTTGATTTAGCAAAAGAGAATGATACTTTAGCGTTAATTGTAATTCGTCATTTTTCAGAATATTTAGGTGTAGCATGTTCACACATTGCGAACATTTTAAATCCATCAAGAATTGTCATTGGTGGTGGAGTTAGTGCTGCAGGAGAATATTTATTAAAAGGTGTTCGTGAAGAGTTTGAGAAGAATGTTTTCCCTCCAATTAAAGATTCAACTATTTTAGCATTAGCTGAATTAGGAAATGATGCTGGAGTTATTGGAGCTGCTTCATTAGTATTAATTGGTAAATCATAATTAGAGAGGTAATCATGTATGTTATTTTGGATTGTTTGGAGTGTTTTAGCAGTATATGTTGCGTATATTGCGGTATTATTTTGGATGCGTCGTAGTGCAGCTGAAACTTTAGATGCAGCGGAATTTAGTAAAGATTTACGTCATGGGCAATTAATTGATTTGCGTGAAAAGGATGAGTTTAGAGCAGGTCATATTTTAGGGGCTAGAAATATTCCTTATTCTCAATTTAAGGATCGTATGTTTGAATTAAGAAAGGATCAACCGATTTATTTATATGAACAAGGGATGACGATTTCAGGAAGAGCGGCGTATCGTTTAAAACGTAAAGGTTTTTCTAATATTTTTATTTTGAAAAATGGATATGATGCTTGGAATGGGAAGGTCAAAAAAGGATATTAAGGATTAAAATAGACTTTATCTTGTGTAGCATAGGACGCCAGTAGCCAGCGAAGCTGTTTCTTGGCTAAAATTTGAGCCTAAGGTCTCAAATTTTCCTTGTACTAGAAGCTCAAGTAGCTTCTAGTACTCATGCTACCTCGAAAAGTCTTTTTAATTTGACGTGATTTAACGAGAGTCCGTTAGTAAGAGACTTTATCTTGTGTAGCAAGGGACGGCAGCAGCTTCGCACAGCGAATCTCTTCTACGACGAAAAGTCTTTTTTGTTGAAAAAAATCGTTTTTCCTAATTGACAAAAAGAAAAATATCCTATATACTGTTGACAATTTGAATAACTCATCTTTAATGTGATCCAGAGAGGTCAGCAAAGATTTAATGATAGAAAACGAAGTTTTTTATGGCTGAACCTACTTACATAAGTAGGCTATTTTTTTATAAAAAACAGTATTTTTGATGAGCAACTCATTTTAAATTGTTGGATGTCTATGAAATAAAAGCATTCGAACGAAAGGAATTGATGTCGCAAAAAGATTTTACTAGTCAGTTATAGTTCGTAACAAAAAGAAATAAATAGAATATCTTTTTAAAATAGTCCAGAGAGGCTAGCAAGGGATTGAATTTAACGTTACAAGCTTATTTGAGTATAGATTTTTGCATTATCATTCAAATAATAACTTAAATTTAAAAGTAAAATTTACATACCTTGTAGTCTTTGGATTACAAGGTATTTTTTTATAAACAGGAGGAGGAAGTTTTATGAAAAATATTGTAAAAATGGCAGATTTAACAAATGAGGAAGTTTTCCAATTAATTCATCGAGGATTGGAATTAAAAAATGGAAAACACGTTGAATCTAGAGATGACTTATATGTTGCTAATCTGTTTTTTGAAAATTCTACTCGTACAAAACATAGTTTTGAGATTGCTGAGCATAAACATAAATTAAAAGTGATTAATTTTGAAGTAGCAACTTCTTCTGTGAATAAAGGTGAAACATTATACGATACTTGTAAA
>ERZ772956.54-NODE-54-length-93523-cov-11.812802_pt1 | contig 93523 bp, 68 predicted proteins | sample MGYA00580683_ERZ772956 | MGnify/ENA primary metagenome ERZ772956 (study PRJEB29015, sample SAMEA2738077) | human oral metagenome | biome: human oral; feature: human-associated habitat; material: saliva | place: China | collected 2212 ... | reverse complement strand
GGTTAGCCGTCTTGTAGTCACGAGTATTGTGCTGGAGCTCGTGCTTGATATTGAAGGGCGTGTAGTCGTATGCGTAGAAGGCGTTGGGATCTAGCGTACGGCTAGCATAGGGTGCATAGCTACCGGGGCGCCAGTCACCGCCATAGTGCACCTTGGAGTAGGAAGCGGTAGAGCGGACACCGAAGCTCCAACCCTTGAATGGCTTGAAGTCGGCATTGAAGTTGAAGGAATACGCCTGAGAGTTCTCATACTTATTCCACCCTGGGTCTAGGTTAGCATTGAGCGAAGCGTAGTAGTTCGCCTTCTGCGTACCGGTAGAGAAGGTCAGCGTGTGCTGATGGCGGATGCTGTGCTGGAAGAGTTCCTTGAACCAGTTTGTATTGCGGAGCTCAGCTGCACGTAGATAAGCAGCACGACCAGCATCGGTATTGAGTACACGATACTGGCCAGTAGCATCATTATAGTTGTATATACTATTGTATAGGTAGCCGTAGACGCCATACTGAGAGGCGATGAAGACGGCTTCGTTGTCAAGACTCTTACCATTAGCCATCTCATTGAAGACGGCCATCTGGTCCTGAGAGTTCATGATGTTGTAGTCACGATAGGAGGGGATGGCACGGTAGGTCAGCTCGACTTGATAGGTGAAGGCGTTCGTCCCTTGCCCTGCTTTGCTGGTGCGTACTGAGATGACGCCCCCGAGTGCACGTTGACCGTAGAGTGCCGTAGCAGAAGCGTCGTTGATGACTTGGAAGCTCTGGATGTCACTTTCTGAGAGACCTGGCAGAGCAGCAGCGATGAGTCGCTTAGCTTCTGGCGATGCAAGGTCGGCGACATTGAAGTCTTTGTCCTCCTTGTAGATCACACCATCGATGACCCACAGTGGGTAATAGGTGCTCTTGACAGAAGTAGCTTGACGCATCGTTGTGACGCCAGCAGCGTGGACTTCATTCTCAAGTTTGACGCGCAGAGAGTCTGCTGAGGCCTGCAGCTCCACAGTCTTCTTCCCGTTGAGAGCGAAGACGAGCACGGTCTTTTCAGCCACCTGGATCGAGAAGGTCCCGTCCGTCGCTGAGTGCGTACGCTTAGATGCGTCTTGCTTGGCGGTGATGGATACACCCGAGAGCGGAGCTCCCGATTGGTCCACGACCTTACCATGTACCAAGATCATCTGAGCATACACAGGCAGTGTACTGACGATCACTAGGATCAGGCAGGCGATGAGACTACGTAGTTTAGTAAGCATAATCTAATCTTGATGCTGTATTTGTTTTGTGCTGATTGCGGGACAAAAATAAAGAAAAGCCTAGATAGAGCAACGTCATTTAACAACCAGAGTTCCTTAATTATTTAATTAACGTATTTTATTCACTTAATATCAGATAAATCCATGTCATTATGCCAAGATCCACCAGTATACTGAACCAAGAAACTCAGTAAACTGAACATTATGCGCCGTAAACCATCTACAAAAATTATGGTTCAATCCGAAGCCGATTTCGGGCAGTCCGCTCCGAGATCGCCTTCGGACACCTCTCTACTGAGCGTAAAAAATCAGGCATTTTGACTAAAATCAAGGGTGTAATTAGACGAAAAGACGAATTTTCAGTTATTACCGAGTCTTTACATATTTCCGCAAATCCTTATCTCGTGATATTGTCCAGCCGAATCGACAACGACAAAGATCTGGAGCGATCACCCGATGCAGGGGAGGCGAAAGCATGAAAATCGCCCCGCACATTCCTCTAAAAGAGGAAACGACGCAAGGCGATCGGTAAGCGGCTCTCTCGACATAGCGCTCCGACCCGTGGGAAACGATCGGGAGCGCCTCCCACGGCGAAGCGATCTACTATCCGTCCCCAGCATATCCATTGTCCGTAATCACTCATGTGATTAGCTGTGATGATCGGAGAAATTACCCATTAGGATACCCGTCATGACAAGTAATCGGGCGAAGCTGTGCAGTAAGTGGGAGACGGGAAGAGCCGACCTCTACCCCATCCTAGGCTGATGAGCCAAGGGGCAGGTACAGGGACTTCCCCGCCAAGCACCAACCTCTTCGGAGCCCATGACCTGCTCTCGAGGAGCCGATCCCGACCGATCTCTGAGGGAAGTACAGGCGGGAGGAGCGGGCGGGGACTAGCAAAAATCAGGAAATAATCTTACCTTTACGTTGTTCATACATTATTAATCTCTAATCGAATAGGATTATGTCTAAGTGCTCAAATGGCAATTTCGTCCTCGGTATCCTCATCGGGGCAGCCGCAGGTGCTGCTGCAGCTTACTTCTCTGACCGTCGTAAGCGTGAAGCTTTCGCAGACAACTTCTCCAGCTCTGTAGAGCGTGCCCGCGACAGTATCGTCGAAGGATACTACGAAGCAAAGGATCGCTACAATCGCTATCGCAATAAACTCACCGAAGAGACCAACGATCTGCTCGATGAGATCGAAGGCAACGACTAGCCTCCTCAGCCCAATCAAGAGGCGAATATCCGTAGATAGGCGCTACTTCTCGCACGTAGATCTCGGCGTATTCGCCTCTTAGCTTACCCATCCCCTCGCAGTACGAAGCTCTATGAAGTCACAGAATAGCGGATTTTCCCTTTCACAGCTAGCCCATCACTTGACAGCTCTCTCCCGAGAGCGGATAGATATCACAGCCCTCTCTGTAGGAGGCGCTGTAGCCCGTGGAGCCTCCTCGCTGGTCTTCTGGGGGATCGTGGCTCTACTCGCCTTCTTCCTCTTCCTGGCGCTCAATATAGCGCTGGGCTTCGCACTCGCCAGCTGGAGCGAATCTTCGCCTGCTCTGGGCTTCCTCTACCTAGCAGTCGGCTATCTAGTACTCATCCTACTAGTCATACTTATCCGTCCCTGGATCACCAAGGGCGTGAGAGATGTCGTGGCTCGCAAGGCTCTGGCCGAGACCAAGCGTATCAATCTACGCCTAGATCTCATACCCTACCTCCGGAGACAGAAGTACAACAGCCCGGCACGCTCGGTACGCAACGGCGGATCTTACCTTGTCCTCGAGCAGACTCGCTACCAGACGCTCCTCCTCCAAGATGATACGTTCCCCCAAGTCGTACGTGGGATGACCTATCTCCGTGACCATCGTCGGGAGATCATCTCCGACTACGTCCGTGACGAAGCCCTCTACTGCGTCGCCAGCATCCCAGTGCTGGGCAACCTACTAGAGCGACTCGGCTACAAGGCTCCGGAGCATTCGCACCTCTTCAGCAAGAGACCCCACGAGCAGGACAAGCAACCCAAGGGGAAACTAGCCAAATACGTCCCCTACATGCTCATGGCATGGGACTTCCTCAGTCCTACACTCTTCGGCATCCTAGCAGGTCAGGCGCAGGGCCTTCTACTGAGACTCTTCTCGGGCAAGAAGGCTAAGACCAGACGCCCCTCCCGGCGTAGATACTAGGAGCGCCCGCACTCCCTCTCCCAGCTACACCCACTCGACTCTCCCTATACATATATATAAGGTATATGAAGAAGTACACCATCGTCGGGATCGGCGAACTACTCTTCGACGTCTTCCCAGACCGCAAAGCCCTTGGAGGTGCACCGACCAACTTCGCCTACCACTGTCAGCAACTCGGCCACGAAGCCTACTCCATCAGTGCTATCGGTAGAGATAGCCTCGGTGCAGAAATCAAGGACCAACTTCACACACGGGGACTGCAGACCATACTACAGGAGAACGAGCATCCTACGGGTACCGTCCTGGTCACCCTCAGCGAAGGAGGCGTCCCCTCCTATGAGATCTCCGAAGGTGTAGCCTGGGACTACATCGAGTATACCGACCAGCTGGAGGCACTGGCTCGGCGTACCGATGCCGTCTGCTTCGGTTCGCTCGCCCAGCGCTCACCACGATCGGCCTCGACCATACAGCACTTCCTCGAGGCCATGCCTACAGGGAGCCTGCGCATCTTCGACATCAACATCCGCCTCCACTATTATACTTACGAGATCGTCCATACTTCTCTGGAGCACGCTGACCTGCTGAAGCTCAATGATGAAGAGGTACCCATCCTCGGACAGCTACTTGGTCTCGAGGGTTCGATGGAAGAGGTCTGCCGAGCTATCCTAGAGCGCTATGCCCTACAGGCCGTCATCCTGACCCGTGGAGCAGATGGATGCAACATCTATCACCCTAAGGGAAGCGTCTATCATCCCTCTGCTCGGGTGAAGATCGCAGATACAGTCGGGGCTGGAGACTCGTTCACAGCGGGCTTCGTCTCGGCACTTCTGGCTGGACGCTGCCTACTGGAGGCCGTCGCCCTAGCCACCCGTGTGGCAGCCTTCGTCTGCTCGCACCACGGGGCGATGCCGACGCTACCCGAAGAGCATAAGGAATATCTGGAGGAGCGAGACTGATCGCTCCCTCTCTGTTCGTCGAAGGTGCACCTTCATTTTCCTGAAGGTGCGTCCTTCTTTACCTGAAGGTACGAGCGTCATCTACTGATAGTGCTTCTACTTTCTTTTGAAGCGACTTCCTCCATCTTCTGAAAACGCATGCTTCACTGCCCAAGGGGGACGAGCACTATTACCGATGGAGCTTCTGCTTTCTTCTGACGGCGCACCTTCTACCTTCTGACGGCACTCTCCGACCAGCCTTCACCCCCCTACCCGATCTCAATACAGGGGCCCAGGGGAGTATAAAAACTAACCTGACCATCTCTCCCGAGATAGCCAGGTCATTCGATTTATCACTTAAACGGTTTACTATTTACAAGAGCTGATGCTATACTACACAGAGTTGTATCACTCTCACAATGCAAAGGTAGAGCTTCGTAGACGAGGCTACAATACCTATTTATCATGATTATCTTTCGTTTATCTACCTACTTTCGTGGATTGTACAGGGAGGGGGAATAGGCTACCTTTGCTCTGTATCCTTCAGGACTACCCACGGTGGAGTCCGTCGTACTAAATCAACTATTCCGATCAATGAACTCCTATAGACATCTCCAGGGGCATGCGTTTGCCACTCCCTTCACCGCACATTCACGTATGAGCGACGTCATCCTGAGTAGCTCGGCAGCCCTGCTCATCATATCACGCTGCGGGATACCTCTAGGCTTCGGAGATAAGAGTATCGGGCAAATCTGCCAGGAGCATCACGTAGATACCAAGACACTCCTACTGCTACTCAATAGCTCGATCATAGAGAACTACGATCCGACTCCCGAGCAGATCGCCTCCGTACACTTAGACAGTCTGCTCAAGTACCTGACGAACTCGCACTCGTACTTCTTAGACTTCCGTCTACCAGCCATCAGACAGCGGCTCCTATCAGCCATGTCCAACTGTCCCCAAGACTTAACCTACGTGATCCGTCGGTTCTTCGACGAGTACGCAGAGGAAGTGCGCAAGCATATGAGCTACGAAGATCGGGTGGTCTTCCCCTATGCTCGCAAGCTCATGGCAGGCGAGCGAGACAGCCACTACAATATAGGGATCTTCATCAAGCGACATGATCAGATCGAACTCAAGATCACTGAGCTCAAGAATCTCCTGATCAAGTACTACACCGCTCCCTCTGGCTACGAGATGACTTCAGTACTCCAGGACATCTTCACCGTAGAGATCGACCTGGCTGGTCATAACTACATCGAGGACGCTATCTTCACTCCCCTCATCGAACATCTGGAGCAGAAGATGGCTTAGCCCGTCCGTACCTACCCGACAGATCGTACGAGATCGCCCCCTCACTTGACACCATCTCCCACGATACAGACCCCATGGTTACTCCTATCAAGATAGCCGTCGCCGAGCCCACTGCTATTGTCCGGTCAGGACTAGAGGCTCAGCTACGCAAGCTCCTTCATTACAAGGCTCAGATCATCTATCTGATCGATGAGAACCGCCGTGAGTGGCAGGATATCGCAGCGGTTATCTCCGCCGATATCTTCATCATCAACCCACTACTTACAGGTCCTTCGCCCCGCCTTGCCCTACCACACCTGCCCGAGCACACAAAGTTCATCGCCCTCTGCTACGGCGCCTACGACCCCAGTCTGCTGAAGGACTTCGACGGGATCATACAGCTCGCCGACTCTCCTCTACAGATATCGGAGACGATCGACCGGCTCCTGCAGAATGAATCGGTAGCGACTTCTCCTGCGACAGACTCACAGGCACTCACTCCCCGCGAGCGGGAGATCATCATCTGTGTCGTCAAGGGGATGACGAATAAGGAGATCGCAGGCCAACTCTACCTCTCCACCCACACCGTCATCACGCACCGACGCAACATATCTAAGAAGCTACAGATCCACAGTCCAAGTGGTCTGACGATCTATGCCATCATGAATAAGCTCGTCGAACTCGAAGACATCAAGCAAGATCTCTAGCACGAGCATCCGAGCGTCAACCAAGGGCACTCCTCCCAAGCGCTCGACCCGATCCTATTATATAAAATCAAGCCTTCCCCTGCACCTGCAGAGGAAGGCTTAATCTTTAGTATCGGTAGGGTAATCTGCAAGCACACGCCCCCCTCCGACGACTGAAGAATTTAGGCTACACAATAGCGATGTCCGATACAATCGTCTATCTAGCAAGGCATTAACCGCCGAAGCTGTCCTAAACTGACATCTATCGTTAGGAGAAGAATGTCCGAAAACGACAGCTTTTTGTCCGAAATCAACAGGAGAATACCCATCATATCTCCCTAGCTTTGTAGCAGAAGTCAAACGCATAGATCTCAGTGCACCATGAAGCGACAAGGAGATGACACTCCGTCCTCCAAGCGACGGCGGAGCAGACAGCATTCAGAGGATCGCTTTAGACTCCTCGATACGATACGAGAGATCGTCCAAGATGAGCTCGATCGTCGTGAGGTGAAGCCTGGGGACAAAGCTAAGCACAACGCATCTTCAGCAGAAGACACGGAGGATAAGCCCCCAGAATAGCCTCCATCCACCACCCTCCGAGTAGCGACTCGTGAGCCTCTCTTCCCGATCCCAAGCTCTCCTACTCTATATATAATGTAGGGACGCTCCCATATAGTACGAGGATGATCCCTATAGGACACAAGAACTCCCCCTATAGCGCACAAGGACGATCCCTCTAGAATACAGGGATGATCCCCCTCGTAGCACTAGGATACCTCCTATATAGTATATGGGTAGTAGCTGAGCTCAAAGACAAGACAACATACATCAACGCTATTTTAACTCCAAACGAACATGAACAAACAACGAGCAAACCGACTCATCACGTCACTCAGTGACCGATGGGCACGTGTAGGTCTCACGGCTCTCTGCTCTCTGGTCGTAGCCATAGGCTCCCAGGCGCAGACGATGGACGAGGGGACACACCAGATGCCCCGAGTTCTCAACAGTGAGCTACGCACCAACACATGGAGCATCTTCACCCAAGGAGGCCTATCCTGGGCTACCGACGTATGGTACCCCAGCCTTCACGCCAAGCGTAGCTACAAGCAGTCTCCTGCTGTAGGGGGAGGGATCGACTTCACCATCCGCCCCTGGATACGTGTAGGCGCCGAATACATCTGGTCTCGCTACCGCCGTGAGCAGCGTATGACGAGCCTCAGTGCACGGACGATGCCGATCAAGGTCTATGGCAACTATCTGATGAACTTCCACAACGCTAAGCTAGGTCTTGGTCTCAACTTCATGGAGCTCTGGCCTCGCCGTGGTGCTCAGTGGCTGAACATCTGGCTCGGTACGGGCGTAGGCTACACCTATGCACAGGGGAATGAGTACACCTTCCTGCTGAACAATACCCTCACCCAAGGCGGGAAGACCATCCCCCTCTATGACGGGACGAGCATCAGCAATGAGGGTACTCTGACCTTCTCTGGTCGTGTCCAGACCAAGAACCGCCACGAGAGCTACCAGAGCTTCTATGTCCCAGCTTCGCTACATATCGAAGCCGACGTATCCCGACAGTTCACCATCGGGCTGAAGGGAGAGATGGACTGGATCCTCGATCGTAAGGATATCTCTCCGAAGAACCTCATCTTCGGTCTGGCTACCCTACGCTACAACTTCGTCCACAGCGAAGCATACCACCTGAAGAAGTACTACGGCGAGCAGATCTCTGTGCTCAATGACCAGCTCAATGCCCTCCAGCAGGCTGCTCGTGATGCCGAAGCTCGTGCCGACCGCGAAGCACAAGCTCGTGCCGAAGCAGAGCGTCTCTGCGCCGACCTAGAGCGTCGCCTAGCTGACTGCAGCGAGGCAGGAGCAGGCGTAGCACAGCCAGCACACTTCGTACAGTTCGCTCACGACAGCTACATGATCAGCCGTGTCGAGCTGGAGCGCCTCAAGGAGTTCGCCCGCAGTGCTCAGGGGCAGAAGATCGAACTGCTAGCCGAAGCTAGTACTCCTGGTGCTACTGACTACAACCAGCAGCTCTCTACCCGTCGCTTGAAGGAAGTCGTCCGTGTCCTCCTACTCGAAGGCTTCGCTGCCGATGATCTCAACCCTCAGCTTGCTATCGGCGAACGTAATGGTAAGCCTACTGCTGAAGGCCGACGAGTCACCCTCTCCATCAAGAAGTAATCACCCTTAGCATCCTAATAGCATTATGAAACGAATACTCAAATCACTTGTTGCTCTGGCACTGCTCACCGCACTGCCAGCCTCCTTCACCTCGTGTCGGGAGGATGCTCCAAGTATCACCCATACGACCAGGGTCTCTGTGACCAATGACTTCTCTGCTGTAGTAGAGGCCATCAACAATGGCAACCTCAAGCGTGAAGAGGCCATCAAGAAGATCACCGAGGCTATCAACAGCATGAATGCAAGCCGTAGCGAAATCCTTGGTAAGATCCTTGAGGTCCTCGGCTCGGTCAATAACACTCTGGACACGAAGCTCGCTGCCATCGAGGGGGCTATCGAATCTCAGAAGCTCCTTCTAGAGGACAAGCTACAGGTCATCGCAAAGGCCATCGAGGACCACATGCTCAATCAAGAGGAGGCCGTGAAGAAGATCACTCAGGCCATCAACAAGCTCGGCGGGACACTCGCTGAGAAGCTGAAGCAGATCCAAGAAGCGATCAATAGCAAGGAGAAATCGATGCAGGAGAAGATCAACCTCATCCTGGCTACGATCAATGCCCAGACGATCACCCTCAACGAAAAGCTCAATGCCCTCAAGACCCTTATCGAGACTGAGACAGCTACCATCAAGGACCGACTTGGGGCTCTAGACACAGCGATGCAAGAGCTCCTCAAGCAAGTCCAAGCCAATGGAGAGGCTCAGGGAAAGATCCTCGACCAAATCAAGGCTCTTGCCTCTACGGTCAATACCCTCTACGAAGAAGTACAGGCAGGGAAGACCGCTACCGCTGAGGCCCTTGCCCAGATCCTCAAGAAGCTCGATGAGCTGATCGCCAAGATCAATAACAGCACACCACGTATCCCAGAGGCGATTGACCTCGGTCTCAGTGTCCTATGGTCTGACACCTACCTTGGGGCATCAACTCCTCTCGAATCCGGTGGCTATTACGCTTGGGGTGAGTTAAAGACCAAGGAAGTCTACGACTGGTCTAACTACAAGTTCGCCAGACCTTCAGATGACGACCCCAATAAGTACCTCTTAACGAAGTACTGCATCCATGAGAGCTACTGGGGAGGTGTGGGTCCCATGGACAACAAGAAGCACCTCGATGCTGAAGATGATGTAGCCAAGGCAAAGCTCGGTGGTAAGTGGCGCATGCCCACCATCAACGAAGTCAAGGAGCTCTGTGCTAACTGTACTTGGGAGCTGAAGGATATCAACGATGTCAAATGCCTCATCGGTACAAGCAAGCTCAACGGGAAGACGATTACCCTAAGCTTCTCAGGATATCGTGATGGCGATAAGGTAGAGTACTTAACAGAAGCGCTTACTTTCTGGAGCAATGAGATTGATGCTCGAGTAGAATACGAAGTGAACTCTCACTCCCTAGTCTGCATACCTTCCTACCGTGAAACGCCTAGTGATGGGAGCGGTCCTCGCTACCTTGGTCTCTCCATACGACCCGTGCTCGCCAAGTAGCACCAGCAGCATCCCTCACTCCCACCCGTCTCATACGGCGGGTGGGGTAAGCGGTCAAGCTGAATATATGCCTTAGGTATATCCTATTAACAATAGACATCATCATGAAACGAATACTTAGACCCCTCGTTGCCCTCGCACTGCTCCTAGCAGTACCCACCTCCTTCACCTCTTGTCAGGAGGATTCGCCCGAGGTCGACTACAATATGGAGGTCACCATGACCAATGACTTCTCCAAGGTGGTAGAAGCCATCAATAGCGGTGCCCTCAAGGACGAAGCGGCTATCCAGGAGCTCACTGGGGCGATCGACAAGATGAATACGGACCAAGCTACCAAGCTACGAGCCATCCTCGAGGTACTAGGGGATGTCAACAAGACTCTTGAGACAAGGCTTGCTGCCATCGCCGCTGCCATCGAGTCACAGACGCTCCTGCTGAAGAGCAAGCTCGTCGCGATCGCCGAAGCTATCAACAAGCATATGAAGAAGCAGTCGGAGCTCGTAGGGATGATCGCTGAGGCTATCGACAAGCTAGGCGGGACGCTCTCGGATAAGCTAGATCAGATCAAGAAGGAGATATATGACCCACAGAAGGCTCTACAGGAGCGGATCGATCTCTTGCTTGGAGCTATAAATAGCAAGACACTGACCTTCGCACAGAAGCTTGACTTCATCGAGTCAGCTACGACCTCAGAGATCAACAAGGATAAGCCTCAGGATCAGTTCCAGATACTGAGTACCAGCCTTAGCGAACTCTTGACTGCATCTCAGGCTAGCGGAGAGGTTGCCCCTGACGTACTAGACCGTCTCCGAGCTCTTGTCAATCGTGCAGAAGAACTACGTGGCGAGATCGACAACGGTCTTCCCCCCGCTAATGCAGTCGTAGAGCTCCTCGACATGCTCCAGCAGCTGAAGGCTCAAGGCAATGTCCCCACTCCTCCCACCCCTCCTACCCCTACCCCACAACCAGAAGGGGAGTATGTCGACCTAGGGCTTCCTAGTGGACTCAAGTGGGCGACCTGCGACCTCGGTGCTTCGAAGCCCGAAGAGCGTGGCAACTTCTATGCCTGGGGCGAGACCGAGCCTAATAAGAATGCATTCTCTTGGGCGACCTACAAGCATGGTCAAGTCGTGAATGGAGTCATCAAGTTCACGAAATACTGCACCGATCCAGATTGGGGACTTGATGGCTTCGTCGACAACAAGAAGAAGCTAGATCCCGAAGATGACGTTGCGCATGCCAAGCTCGGAGCTCCCTGGCGTATGCCTACCGGAGATGAGGCCAATGAGCTTGCCCAAGCATGTACCTGGAGCAAGGAAGTAATCAATGGAAACGTATGCTTCCGTGGCAAGAGCAAGTACAACGGCAAGAGCATCATCTTTAAGGCTAGTGGTAGGGTTAATGGCTCACAACTAGAAGGGGACGATGGGAGCACCAGCATCTGGGTTAGTGATAATCTCTTGCATACTCCTGACCAAGCACTTACTCTACACCTGTTCGAAACGACAGCAGGCTCTGATGTAGTCATTAAAGCTAACACTACATACCAGCAGCGCTATCTAGGTATCTCCATCCGTCCTGTACGACCCTAGAGCCTCCCTGCATCTCACAGCTCCTACCTGCATCCTCTGCAGGGTGCAGGTAGGGAGCTAACTCCGATCATCGTATGCTGCGAATGCATACACCAAACACAATCGAATTATGAAAGCAATATATAAGGCGCTTCTTGGGCTGGCTCTCATGACAGCGGTGCCTACCTCCTTCACCTCGTGTCGGGAGGATGCCCCCTCAGTGAACCAGACAGCGGACATCACCATCAAGAATGAGTTCTCTAAGCTCGTAGAGGCCATCAACAATGGCAACCTCAAGCGTGAAGAGGCCATCAAGAAGGTCACTGAGGCCATCGATGGCATGAACAAAAGCAGTAGCGAGATCCTTAGTGAGATCCTCAAGGTCCTCGACTCAGTCAACACGACTCTGGAGACGAAGCTAGCTGCCATCGAAGGGGCGATCAACTCCCAGAGACTCCTGCTCAAGGAGAAGCTACAGCTCATCGCAAAGGCTATCGGTGACCACATGCTCAATCAGGACGAGGTCGTGAAGAAGATCACTCAAGCCATCGACAAGCTCGGCGGAACACTCGCTGGGAAGCTCGAGCAGATCAAGACAGCGATCAATAGCAATGAGAAGACCACACAGGCGAAGCTCGACCTCATCCTAGCTATGATCAATGCCCAGACGATCAACCTCGGGAGTAAGCTCGATGCACTCAAGACTCTGATAGAGACTGAGACGGTCACCATCTCCCAAAAGATCGATATCCTCGACAAGGCTATGGAAGAGCTCCAGAAGCAAGCCAAGGCCAACGGAGTAACCAATGGGCAGATCCAAGAGCAGCTCAAGACTCTTGCTACTACGGTGAATACGCTCCTCGAAGAAGTACGCACGGGGAAGGCCGAAGCTGCCAAGGCCTTTGCTGAGATTCTCCAGAAGATCCAGGAGCTGATCGACAAGGTGGGTGGCTCTACACCTCCCACCCCTCCTACACCCGCACCTATGGAGGCCATAGACCTCGGTCTCAGTGTCGACTGGTCTAGCACCTATCTAGGCGCCTCTACACCCGAAGGGTATGGTGACTACTATGCATGGGGGGAGACTGAGCCCAAGACCGAATATAAATGGTCCAACTACAAATGGGCTAAGCCTACAGATAGCGATCCCAATATCTACAAGCTCACCAAGTATTCTATGTACGCAGATTGGGGCTACAACGGCTTCGTAGATAATAAGAAGACGCTTGACCCCGAGGATGACGTAGCGCATGTCAAGCTTGGTGGCTCTTGGCGACTCCCCACCGAACCAGAAATCAAAGAGCTAGCTAGTGGCTGTACGTGGGAGACCAAAGAAGTGAACGGGGTCCCTTGCCTCGTCGGGACGAGTAAGCAAAATGGGAAGACCATCACCCTAAGTATCGCAGGATACTTCGAGGGAAGCTCAAAGATATATGTCAATGAGATACTCGGATTCTGGGTGAATCAGGTACTCCTCGATGAAAACGAAGGAGACCACTCCGTGGCCTTGGTCAACATGAGTCCCTCAAATCCCGAGCCTGAATTAGGCAAAGGAAGGCGCTTTATCGGAGTCCAAGTACGAGCAGTACGACCCAAGTAGTGCAAGTATCTCTCTAGCACACTGACTCCATCCGCCCCATCACGCTCCTTGTGGTGGGGCGGTGTCGTTTATTCCGAAGGGGTACAAGCACCTCCACACGGCGGGCATAGACCGCCCCCATGCATGGGAGACAAATGCACCCCATTCATGGGTCACCTAACCGACCCATTCATGGGTCCCTCGAGGGACCCATGAATGGGTGACTTTTACGACCTAGGGTAGATCGCCGATGCGACCTACCGTGGGTCGTCGGGGTAACCCACAGTAGGTTCCCCGAGCGAGCTCCTAGGAGTCACTTCCCTCCCCCTTTCAGAAGGCTCTACTTCACGGGACTGAGGCCTTCCCCCCTCGACCTTCGGATGGCGTCTTCCCACAGCACGAGGTTTAGACCTTAGAGTGGAGCATATCCCCCTCTTCTCCCCCACCCTATGCGGACTGCACAGGAGAGGATAGGTAAGGACCCGCCCCTAGCCCATCCTAGCTCTTGAGGCTTGCCCAGATTGATCGGGCTTCAGTCCTAGGAGCGACAGAGCGCAGGAGGCTCGCATGGGGCGAATGCCGTATCTTTGCACCCGATGAACCGACAGCAAGACCTCATCGTTCCCCTCAGGGAGCGTATCCAGCATAGTGGCATCCAGGAGCCCCGCATCGCTGCCCTCGTCTCAGGGGGCGTAGATAGCTCCGTCGTGGTGCACCTCCTCTGCCAGGCAGGCTACCACCCTACCCTCTTCTACATCCAGATCGGGATGGAGGAGCGAGGCTTCACCGACTGCTCATGGGAGGATGATCTAGAGATCGTGCGCCATCTGGCGCATCGGTATGACTGCCCGCTCCAGATCGTCTCCCTTCACGAGGAGTATTGGGCGCAAGTCGTCGAGTACACCATCGACACGGTGCGCCGAGGGCTTACCCCCAACCCCGACATGATGTGCAACAAGCTGATCAAGTTCGGATGCTTCGAGGAGAAGTGGGGTAAGGACTTCGACTTCATCGCCACGGGGCACTATGCGACGACGAGCTTCGTCGATGGGCATCTCTTCCTAACGACTGCCCCCGACCCCGTGAAGGATCAGACGGACTTCCTCGCCCAGATCAACTTCCGTCAGGTCTCCAAGCTCCTCTTCCCCACGGGGCATCTTCTGAAGAGCCAGGTGCGCCAGATCGCCGAGGAAGCCCACCTGCTGAGCGCTCGACGCAAGGACAGCCAAGGGATCTGCTTCCTCGGGAAGGTGAACTACAACGAGTTCATCCAGCGAGCGCTCGGCGAGCGTGAGGGTCTGATCATCGAGCGTGAGACGGGCAAGGTGCTCGGCAAGCATCGTGGCTACTGGTTCCACACGATCGGTCAGCGCAAGGGGCTCGGGCTAAGTGGCGGGCCATGGTTCGTCGTGAAGAAGAACATCCGTCGCAATATCCTCCTCGTCAGCCAAGGCTATGACCCCTCCGACCAGTACGGCGATCACGTCGGCATGGAGCAGTGCGACTTCATCAGCCTCGACCCATGGGCCTACACGAGCCTTCGCAGAGGACTCGAGACGCCCCTCAGCCGTGAGACACCGCTGGAGATCACCTTCAAGGTACGGCACACCCCAGAGTTCACCCGAGGTCTCCTGAGCTATCACCCCGAGAGGGGCTACCTCATCGAGAGCAAGGAGCCCATCCAGGGCATCGCCCCAGGGCAGTATGCCGTGCTCTACGATACCGAGCATAGGATCTGCTTCGGGAGCGGGATGATCACCCGAGGCTTCTAGCCCCTTCTCCCCAGGCCTAGGGAGCGAGAGCCCCCCCGAGAAAAGACGATCGGCCGACCAAGTGCGAGACTTGGTCGGCCGATCGTCTTCGTATAGCGTCGGGGGCTTCCCCCTCTATCTACTTAGAAGGTCACCTGTAGCCCTGCCTGTAGGAGCATCGACTGCGGTGCGTAGCCGTACCAGCGGGTCGCTCCTCGGGAGAGCGGAGTACGGAGCTCAGCCGTGAAGCTGAGCTTCTTCGACAGCCAGTAGACAGCATCAGCATGCAGGAGGTGGAGCTGACTGAGCGAGTGGATCTCCCCTTCGGTATCGTAGGACTTGATCGCTGTGGCGAAGTCATAGCCGGCACGGAGACGGAGCTCGGGGAGGAGCTGTAGCTCGACGAGGCTCTCTAGCGTGAAGCTAGGACGGGAGAGGAACTGCTGGGTCGTCTGGTAGCGAGCATAGACCCCACGGAGCGAAGTGGTGAAGAGGCCTCGGTGATTGTATGCCAGCTCCAGCCCGAGATTCTGCTCTCTGTAGTCGACATAGTAGGGGCGGAAGGTGATGGGCATCAGATAGGAGGCCGTAGCTGGCAGCCCATCAGGATGGAGGAGAGGTGAGGGACGGAACTCCGCAGCTCCCTTGTGGTCGGCGTAGCGCCCGAAGGCTTCGATACTGAACGCTCCACCGATGGTCCCCCCGAGGCTGAGCTTGACATCATAGAGTCGCTCATAGCGCCCTACGAAGGACTCATGATCTAGGTAGGGAGCCTCGTCTGCGATCCGGTGGAGGCTGTGTCGGAGGAGCTGAGCATCCGTCTGAAGACGTAGGTCGAAGGCCGAGCCTATGCTGAGCTTCGCATCGATCTTAGGGAAGAGGAAGAGGTGAGCGTTGTAGTGGTCATTGCCCGTGAGCACTCGTAGCCCTGCCAGTGCTCTCCAGCCTAGATCGCCAGAGACATCCTCGGTGAGGAAGTAGGGTACCCCCGTCAGGATCATGCGGGTGCTCGAGGTACGCTTCTCGGGGAAGCCGTAGAGGAAGGGCACCGTAGAGGAGAGTGAGCCCAGAGACCACTCCCCCATCGCCCCGAGACGTGAGGTACTACCCAGTCGGTAGGAGAGATCGGCAGAGAGCTCTGGGAGCCATTCACGAGGAGAGGCCAGGGTGGCACTTGCCCCTTGGATGGAGCGAGACGAAGTATAGTCGACCTTGGCGCCGAAGTCATAGAGCCAGTCCTCAGTGAAGTCCTCCTCGGTAGCATAGCGAGCGCCGACAGAGACGAGCGTAGAGCGCCTACGGAGCTCAGGGCCGAAGGCGATTGAGCCTAGAGGCACACCCAGTAGAGGGCGTGTGAGGTCTAGCCCGTAGTAGTTGTATCCATGCTGGCCTGCTGTAAGCTTCAGGTCGAGCGTAGCTTCATCGAAGTGATGCTGGTAGCTGGAGCCTAGGAGCCAAGCGTCCTCCCGTATCTTCTGCGCCGAGCCTAGAGGGAGTCTCGTATCGGAGCGTGTCCACAGGTAGCGACCGAAGATATCCCAGCGGTCGGTCTTGGTAGAGAGGAGGCGCAGACCAGCCCCAGCCTTCATCCCGTAGGATAAGCCACCAGAGAGATAGACATAGCCCCGCTGCTCGCTCTTGTCGAAGCCACCACGAGGCGCCGTGAGTGCTCCCAGTGGGGAGACCCCAGGACGTAGGGCAAAGGGTATGGGGGTATCGAGGTAGGCGTGGCGCACAGCCGTCACCGAAGGCACAGGGACGACATAGCTCAGGTCACGTGGCTGTCGTGTACCCAGCGTGACTTCATCCTCCGTCATCACTGTGAGCTCACGGCGAAGGGTGTCGGCACGCTTCACCTTAGCTTCTTGAGCCGAGAGAGCGCTCGACCCTAGGGTGAGGAGCGCCGAAGCTAGGATAGGGATTAGGGTGAACTTCTTCATTTCTTATTCTGATAGGAGGTGAGTCGGTCAGAGATCATCTGTGCGATATCGTCTTCATTCCCCTTGTAGTTGTCACGTAGACTCTCTACATACTGCTGAGCCACATAGGTCTCGCCCTGCTTGTGGTAGCAGTCCGCTAGGAGGAGGAAGGCACGAGCCAGCCAGTACTGCTGTGGCGTCCCCTTGGCGATGAAGGCATCGAGCGCCTTCTTCGTCTCCTGGACCTTGCCCGAGCGGAAGAGGAGCGTCGAGTGGCGGATATAGCCTTCGGCACCTGAGGCCGTGTCGAAGCTCTTCAGCAGGGGCTCATAGGTCTTCAGAGCCTTACCCGCAGCACCGGTAGCCTCCTCGCTCTTACCTTGTAGTAGGATAAGCTCTGATCGGGTAGCCTGAGGGAGGTCACTTCGGCGAAGGAGCTCCTCAGCCGTAGCGATGGAGCGCTTGTAGTCCTTAGCCTCATAGGCGGCTTTAGCTAGCGCACGGCCATAGCGGAGATGCTGGGGAGCTTCGAGCCCTTCGATCCCGTAGAGGGTCGCCCAGGCATTCACCGCCTCCCGCTGTCGCCCTGTCTCCTCATAGATCTTGGTCTGTGCCTCTAGGGCGGGCAGACGTAGGTCGAGCGAGCGAGCTGGGGCAGAGAGCTTGGTATAGATAGCTAGGGCCTCGGCCTGTCGCCCTGACTGAGCGTAGCGTTCAGCTAAGAGGAGCTCTGCCTTGCCAGCCTCACGACTCTCAGGGTAGGAGCGTACGAAGGTCTCCAGCTCGGAGAGGGAGGCATCCTTGTCCTTCTTGTACTTGCTCTCGAGAGAGAGGTACTCCAGATGTGCCTTCTCGCTCTCGGTAGGGGTAAGTTGCTTGCCTAGGGTGGAGGCGTAGGCAGTGTACTCGTCGATGCGGTCGAGGCTGATGTAGATATTCTTCAGGTCGGAGAGTGCCGAGCGAGCCTCTTCGCTCTCTGGGTAGCGGGCGATGAGGTCCTTGTAGGCCTTGATCGCCTCTTCGGTGCGCCCATTGTTGTAGGCAAGCATGGCCTTCTCCATAGCCCCAAGGCGAGCGTACTGGCTGTCGGGATAGCGCTTGACGAGTTCGTCGAAGACAGCTGTCGCCTGCTCAGCACGAGCCTTGCTTAGCACGAGGGCTCGTCCCTTGTCGTAGAGCACCTCGGGTAGGTGGGTCGACTGGGGATGGGTCTTGATGATGCGATCGAGTGTCTCGATCTGCTTGGAGTACTGCCCCCAGCGACCGTAGATCGTAGCCACACGATAGAGAGCTTCGTCACTACCCGAGGGCATTCCTTCGTCAGCTCGGCGATAGAGGGCTAGAGCCTCAGCGGACTTCTTCTGGATGAGGAGGCAGTCCCCCATGCGAGCTAGAGCATCAGCACGACGGAGGGACTCATCCTGCCCTGCTCGTGAGGTGAAGGCTTCGAAGGAGCGGTAGGCCGAGGGGTACTGCTTCTGATTGTAGTGCGCATAGCCCTCGACGTAGTACGCCAGGGCTGGAGCAGAGCCTGTGGCGATACTCTTCGAAGCATCAGCACCTGCCGAGGCATAGTCGCCTCGCTCCAGAGCGCTGGTAGCTCGGAGCAGGTAGGCCTGAGCCGTGTAGTCGGACTTCGTGCCTAGGGTGATCGCCCTAGAGAGGTAGTCTCGAGCACGGGTGTGATCCTGCTCTCCTAGTGCACCCTCACCGAGGCGTAGGAGGACATACTGCTTCGCTTCGCTGAGCTCAGGGCTCTGTATCTGTAGACGCTCCAGCGTAGCGAGAGACTCGGCATAGTCCTTATTAGAGAGGAAGATCCCCTTGATGAGCTGGAGGATATGGGGGCGATAGGTGGAGCGGGGGAATTCGGAGATGAAGAGCTCGGCCATGCGTACGGTCTGTCCGAAGTTCGACCGCTGGGTCTCATCCTGTAGGAGGATCCCATTGTAGAGCGCATACTCCCGTACACGCTCGCTGGCAGCAGGGTGCTGACCAGCACTGCTGAAGGCTAAGGCAGCCTCACTGGTGCGCTGGAGCTTGATACGGGCATTCCCCAGGAGGAAGAGTGCCTGTGCTCCGAGTGCTTCACTGCTCTCAGAGGCTGTGCTCAGCGGACGGAGGGCTTCCTCATAGCGCCCCAGCGTATAGAGCGACGTACCCAGAGCATAGCACTCCTCAGCGGTAGGGCGGTAGTCATCGAGCTCCTGCAGAGGCTGGAGCGTCTGGATGGCCTGCTGGTAGTCGCCTGCAGCGTAGTAGGACTGACCGATGACGGACTTGAGCGAAGCACGAGAGGCCATCTCAGGGTAGGTACGCTGGAGCTCGCTCGCTCGGCGCTGTGCCGTCGCAGCATCCTCCGTGGAGAAGGAGAGCAGGGTCAGCTGATAGGCTGCCTCTGGAGCTAGCTCTGGGGAGTAGTCGGTGCGGGAGAAGATCGTGCGTGCCTCCTGGATATCGCCACGAGCCCACGCTACCGATCCGAGGTAGAGCAGGGCTTGCTCCCCGACGATTGAGGAATCTTCGCTAGCAAGGACGAGCAGGCGCTGTGCCTCTTCGAGGTCGACAGCCCCTCGCTGGTCAGAGAGGAGGACATAGGCCAGCGCTAGGTCTCGCTGTGCCGCCTCTCTGGGCGAGAGAGCAGAGGTCTCGACTTTCTCGAGCTGGGTGCGGGCCAGTGGCAGTAGCCCCTGGTCTACGTACACCAGCGCTAGGAGGAGCTCCGCTGAAGGGCGCTCCAGAGCACGGGGGTATTCCTTGAGGAAGCGGGTGAGGACTTCGTCGGGGGATTTCTGTCCAGCCATCAGCTCTACGATGGCCTTACGATAGGGGAGGTGCTCAGCCAGCAGAGGGAGTGCCCTGAGTCTCGGCAGGTCGTGCTGGTAGCCGATATAGTTACGGCTAGCGAAGTCCTCCTGTAGCTGCGTGAGGAAGGCTCTCGAGGGGCGTAGCTCCGCCGTCTGAGCCGAGAGGCTGGCCAGCGTAAGCGAGGCGCAACCGAGGGTCAAGATGAGCCGCTTGATCGTCTTCTTTGTCGTCATGTAGTCTATGGGGATTGGGGTGTCACTGAGGGGATGCCTCAGAGATACGTTCAGAGATCTATGATCATCCCTTCGTCAGAGGCCAAGGTCTCCGGGAAGACTTCCTGTGCCTCACGAAGGAGAGGTGTAGCGTCGAGGTAGCGCGCCGAGTAGTGGCCGATCAAGAGACGCCCTACTCCGGAGGCCTGGGCGATCAGGGCCGCCTGCTCTGCCGTGCTATGGGCCGTCACCTTGGCTCGCTCAGAGCGCTCACGAGAGAAGGTAGCCTCGTGGTACAGCAGGTCTACCCCTTGGATCAGGGGCACGAGCGAGGGTGCATAGGCCGTATCCGAGCAGTAGGCGTAGCTACGTGCCTTGCGCCCCTGACGGGTGAGGCGGTGATTAGGGATCACCTGCCCCTCCTCGGTCGTGAAGTCCGCTCCCTCACGTAGCGCTACATAGTACGAACGAGGGACTTGGTAGAAATCACATGAGGCTCGGTCAATATGTCGCTCCGTCACCTTCTCCCGGAAGAGGTAGCCTACGCAGGGAGCACGATGCTCTAGTGGGAGCGAGGTGATCTCGACCGACCGATCTTCGTAGATGAGATCGCTCCTACGGTCGTCGATGACATGCACCTCTATCTCATAGCCCAGATAGGAGCGACTCTCTTCGATGAAGGGGGCGAGGAAGGTATCTATCCCTCGAGGGCCGTAGACAGGCAATGCTCTTCGCCTGCCCAGCATGCCCATCGTAGAGAGGAAGCCATAGAGGCCGTAGCAGTGGTCACCGTGCAGATGCGAGATGAAGACCCCGATGATACGACCAAAGTCCAGACGCTGCAGACGGAACTGGCGCTGGGCACCCTCCCCGCAGTCTACGAGGAAGAGCTTATCCCTAAGCTCTACCACCTGTGACGTCGGGTAGTGGACTGCCGTCGGTAGCGCTGACCCGCAGCCTAAGATATGTACACGGAAGTCTCCCATGCCTTGGAGAGAGGATGAGTTAGTGCCCGAAGAAGGAGCGGTAGATATCGTTGCCGTTAGCGTAGAGCATCAGTAGGAGCAGGAGGACAAGACCCACGGTCTGGATCGTCGTCATAGCTCGGTCGCTAAGAGGCTTACGGCGTATCATCTCGATGATGATGAAGAGGATGTGCCCTCCATCGAGCGCAGGGATAGGCAGGATATTCATCACGGCTAAGATGATGGAGAGGAAAGCGGTGATGGCCCAGAAGCTCTGCCAGTCGAAGTTTGTAGGGAAGAGCTTGCCCATCGTACCGAGGCCCCCCATCTGCTTGGCGCCCTCCTTGGTGAAGAGGTACTTGAGTCCACGTACGTAGCCCGATATCGTCTGGCCTGCTCGGTCGATACCAGCAGGGATAGCAGAGAGGAGCCCATAGCTCACGTGCTCGATGGGGTAGATCTCCTCTACCCCTCGTAGGACGATACCGATATGACCTGCCGTATCGACGGGGAGCGTCTGGGCAAGGATAGCTCCTGCTCGGTCTATAGAGAGCGTGACGCTTCCCCCCTTCTTCGCCTGTAGGGCAGTGATTACCTCATTGATGTCGGAGCAGGCTGTACTATCGACAGCGACGACCCTGTCGCCTGAGGCCAGCAGACCATGAGCAGGGCTCGTCGGGGAGACAGAGTCCACGACGAAGGGCAGACGTAGCGAGCCAAAGCCTTCCTCAGCCTTGAGGAGCTGATGCATCATATCCTGAGGCATCTGGATCGTCTTCTCCTCCTGTCCTCGGCGGACGGTGACCTCATGGGCATTGATCAGGCTAGACATGAAGCGGGAGTCTAGTACGTTGGGGGCAACCTTGTCGTCGACCTTGAGGATGACGTCGCCATCCACGAAGCCCACGGACTGTGCTGTCCTGGAGAAGGTCATCCCCGAAGTAACCTGATCGCTGTGGAGGACCTTAGTGCCCCAGACCAGCGTGATGCCTGTATAGATGACGAAGGCCAGCAGGACATTGAAGATCACTCCCCCTGCCATGATCATCAGGCGAGCAAAGGGCTTCTTGCTCCTGAACTCGTCGGGCTTCGGTTCACTCTTGATCGCATCGGTATCGAGCGATTCGTCGATCATGCCAGCGATCTTGCAGTAGCCCCCGAGGGGAAGCCAACCTACACCATAGGTCGTACCGCTACGCTTGCTTGTCCACTTGAAGAGGGAGAACCAGGGGTTGAAGAAGAGGTAGAACTTCTCTACACGTGCTCCGAAGAAGCGAGCCATCGAGTAGTGCCCGAGTTCATGGATGAAGACGAGGATGGAGAGGGAGAAGAGAAGCTGAACTATACGAATTGCTATATCCACTTGTATGTGATTGTCTAAGGGGAAGTCTATGATTATCTATGGGAGCCAAGCCACTCACGGCACAGCTGTCTCACCTCCGCATCAAGCGTGACGAGGAGATCGAGATCGTAGCTGGGAGCGGGGCGGTGTGCCTCTAGAGCCCGCTCGATGAGCGTGCTCATAGCTCGGAAGCCTAGCTGGCCCGAGAGGAAGGCCTCTACAGCTACCTCATTGGCAGCATTGAGTACACAGGGGGCGGTGCCCCCTAGCTCCAGAGCTCGGTAAGCTAAGGCAAGGTTGGGGAAGAGCTCGAGGTTGGGGCGCTCGAAGGTAAAGCTGTAGTCCATGAAGTTCAGACGGGGATAGTCGTTGGCTATCCGCTCGGTGAGTCCAAGGGCGTAGCTTATGGGCAGGCGCATATCGGGTAGGCCTAGCTGGGCCTTGACAGACCCGTCGGCGAACTCCACCATCGAGTGGATGATGCTCTGCGGGTGTACGATGACCTCGATGGACTCTGCTGGGGTATCGAAGAGCCAGCGTGCCTCGATCATCTCCAGCCCCTTATTCATCAGCGAGGCCGAGTCGATAGTGACCTTAGCACCCATCGACCAGTTGGGATGGGCTAGCGCTTGCTCTACCGTCACCCCTTCGAGTTCCTCGATCGTCCGATAGGTGCGGAAGGGGCCACCCGAGGCCGTGAGCAGTATCCGCTCCAGAGGGTTAGCCTCTTCACCCACGAGGCACTGATAGATAGCCGAGTGCTCCGAGTCCACGGGGAGGATGCGGGCTCCATGGCGCTTAGCCAGCGACATGATCAGCTCGCCGGCGACGACGAGGGTCTCCTTGTTCGACAGGGCTATAGTCTTGCCTGCCTCTATGGCAGAGAGCGTAGGAGCAAGACCCGAGAAGCCCACCATCGCTGTCAGGACAATATCGACCTCGGGGCGCTGGACAGCCTCTAGGATGGAGGCTGAGCTCGTCTGTACCTCGATGGAGGTAGCAGAGAGTGCTCGGCGCACTTCCTCGTAGCACGTCTCATCAGTGATCACTACTAGCTGGGGCTCGAACTCAAGGGCTTGGCGGATGAGGAGCTCTGTGCTCCTGCGTGCCACGAGTACCGAGACCTCCAGCTCCTCACGATGGTCACGGATGACCTCGAGGGCTTGTGTCCCGATGGAGCCTGTAGAGCCAAGGATGGCGATCCTCTTCTTTGGTGTCATCGGTGTCAATTAGCCTGCGGTGGGAGCTTCAGTGAGGAGATAGACGAGGGTCTCCACAGAGCGACACATCGTATCGAGCGAAGCATATTCATACTTACCATGGAAGTTCGCTCCTCCGGTGAAGAGGTTGGGACAGGGCAGGCCCATATAGGAGAGTCGGGCGCCGTCGGTACCGCCTCGTATGGGGGAGGTACGTGGGGTGACGCCTGCTCGTAGCATCGCTGCTCGGGCACGCTCGAGATACTCCTCGTGGGGAGCTACCTGGTCATACATATTGTAGTAGGTATCCTCGATGGTCAGCTCGATGACAGGGCGCTTGTAGGCTACGTTTATCTCTGCCGCCACCTGAGCCATGAGCTCCTTCTTCTCCTCAAAGAGGGCTCGGTCATGGTCACGGATGATATATTCGGCTTCGGCGTACTCTACGCCCCCCGAGAAGTGCATCAGGTGGTAGAAGCCTTCGTAGCCTTCGGTGAACTCTGGGCGGGCATAGTGAGGCAGGGCTGCATGGAGCAGGTAGATCGCCTCGAGGGCATTGATCATCTTGCCCTTGGCGGAGCCAGGGTGAATGCTTCGTCCGTGTGCTACGACTCGGGCGGAGGCAGCGTTGAAGTTCTCATACTCCAGCTCGCCCTCCCGACTGCCGTCTACAGTGAAAGCGAAGTCGGCACCAAAGGCCTTGACATCGAAGAAGTCCACGCCCTTGCCGATCTCCTCATCCGGGGTGAAGCCGATGCAGATCTTACCGTGCGGGAGCTCTGGATGCGCTAGGATGTAGCGGACAGTCTCCATGATCTCAGCGACCCCTGCCTTGTCGTCCGCCCCTAGGAGCGTCGAGCCATCGGTGGTGATGAGCGTATGCCCCAGGAGCTCCATGAGCTCGGGGAACTCCCGAGCCGTCAGCTCTGCTGTATCCCCCAGAGCAATAGGGGAGCCGTCATAGTCCTCTATGATCTGTGGGCGTACACCACGCCCTGTGAAGTCAGGGCTGGTATCAGCGTGAGCGATGAGGCCGAGTGCTGGTCGGTCTTCGTAGCCAGGCGTAGCAGGGATCTGCGCCATGACGTAGCCCTTCTCCAGCAGGTGTACCTCTGGGACGCCTAGCTCGATGAGCTCATCACGAAGGAGGCGCAGGAGATCAAGCTGCTTCTCTGTCGAGGGGTAAGTCGTGCTCGTAGGGTCGCTCTCGGTATCGATCTGGACGTAGCGCAGGAAGCGACTTAGCAGAGCCTCCCGCACGCTGGAGGCTATAGAGGGTGAGTTCATTCCTTAGGGGTATTGGGGGTGTATAGTTCTTCGTACTTCTTCTCCAGGCCCAGTCGGTAGTAGACATTGCCCAGCAGGTCTCGCACCTGATCGGGAGCCATCTTGTAGGCAGCCTCCAGATGAGGGAGCGACTGACGGAAGTAGTCTTTTGCCTTCTTTTCGTCGAGCTTGGTACTCAGAGGGTCGGCCAGTATGGAGACGGCATTGTTGTAGTAGACCTGTCCGAGGTTGAAGAGGGCGTCGTAGTTGTCCGGGCTCAGGCGAAGGACCTGACGATAGATCTCGATAGCATGATCCCAGTCCTGAGCGAAGAAGTAGACATTACCTCGTAGGACGAGGAGGTTGGGATTATCGGGTGTGACCTTGAGGGCACGGTCGATGAGCTCTACTGCCTCCTTGTACTTCCCTTGGGACTGATAGATAGAGATCATCGAGCCGAAGTAGAAGGAGGTCTCAGGATAGAGCCTTGCTCCCTCCTCCAGCAGTGGCATAGCCCCGACGGTATCCTGCTGGGCTAAGTAAGCTCGGGCGACGAACTGATAGACTTCATTCTTATTCGCTGCCACATCCTTGTACTCCTTACCCAGACGGATGACTTCGGGGTAGAGCTCACCCGTATAGGCTGAGACTAGGGCGTAGTAGGCCAGATTGGAGACGGTAGAGTCTACAGGGAGCTTCGTCTGTCCGATGGGTAGTAGTATCCGTCGGGCATCTAAGGCGCCAGTGAAGGCTCTCACCGCTTCGGCGTAGTCCTTATGTTCAAGCCAGAAGAGACCGGCTTCATACATCCTCGGGGCATCCTCCTTCAGGTATTCCTGGATCTTCTTCTGATACCTCAGTACGATGCGTCCCGTAGCGGGCTCCGGTCGACGCTCTAGGGAGTCGGCCACACGCCAACCAATAAGTTCGTCGACGATGGAGCGGAACATCTGGGCCGTATCTCCCTCGCTTCTCGGCATGGTGATCTTACGGTATTCAGTACGGTAGAGGTTACGCTCCACCAGCCCCTTGACATAGTAGGTGTAGGAGTCATTCTTCGTCTCCTCGTGCTCTTCGGCGAGCTTGATGAGTCGACGGATCTCGGTGTAGTTAGGTTTATCGCTCTGTAGTAGGCGATCAGCAGCACGTACATTGGTGTGCTGTGCTACCCCACTTAGTGGCGTGAGGAGGCAGAGCGCAGCGATGTACCCTAGGTAACTTTTCATTATGATCGTCGTATACGGTTTAGTAGCTTGAGGGTGAGCCTTGGTTCTCACTCATCCTTATAACCACCAAGGTCAAGGAAAAGATATGCTCACCACGTATCGGACAAAGATACGATTATTGGCACGGATAGGGGCTATCATCCGTCCCGCTAAGCCTTTGCCCTACCCTGAGGGAGAGGAATCGCCCCTCAAGAGGAGCGAGTATAGCTGGGGGAGAAGCGCCCCACTCCCCGAGCCTGAGTACCCCACTCCCCTACCCCAAGCGCCCCTTCCCCTCTAGGGTATTTCCCTAGGACTTACCTATCAAATCCTTATATTTGCTCCATCAAGTCACGCTTAATGATCAGCATTATGAATATCCGTAGCATCCTCCTCGGGGGGCTTGTCGCCTCCCTCGCCTCCCTAAGCTGGCAGGCTCAGGCGCAAGAACCTCAGCGCGTCGAAGCGCACCCTGGTGTCAGCCTCTCGGCACCCCAGACGACCCGAGGGCTGAAGTGGAAGGTAGCCGTCGGACGCTTCTCCAATGAGACGCAGTACGGCAAAGGCATCTTCTATGACCGGGAAAACGACCCCATGGCCAAGCAAGCCCTTGATCTCCTCATGGCGAAGCTAGGGGCAGCGGGGAAGTTCATCCTCCTAGAGCGTAGCGACGCCGACAAGGTCGCTGCCGAAGTGAAGGCAGGCTCTAGTCAGCGCATCCCCGCCGACTACCTCATCCTCGGCTCTATCACTGCCTTCGGGCGGAAGACCACGGGTTCGGAAGGGGTCTTCACCTCGGAGAAGCGTCAGACTGTCGAGGCTGGCGTCAGCATACGTATCATAGAAGTCTCCTCGGGGCAGGTCATCTTCTCCGACGAAGCTAAGGGGCAGGCGGAGACCACGAGCAAGAGCACCCTCGGCTTCGGCGGTAAGGCTGGCTACGATGCGACACTAAGCGACAAGGCTATCTCTGGCGCTATAGACCAGCTCATCGAGGGTATTATCAATAAGTGCAGTGACAAGCCCTGGCGCACCTACCTCCTCAGTGCCGACGACGAAGGCATCATCCTAGCAGGGGGAGCGAGCCAAGGGATACGCCCCGGGGATGTCTTCACGGTCTACAAGCAGGGCAAGCAAGTGACCAATCCCCAGACGGGCGCCACCTTCCGCCTCGCAGGCAAGGCTGTCGCTCAGGTACGAGTAGACCAGGTAGCAGGCGAGAGTGTCGACTCGGAGTACGCCATCGCTAGCCTCATCTCCGGCGCCTTCGACACGAAGAAGCTCGGCGAGTACTACCTCCAGCCCTAGTTCCCTCCGTCCCATTCTATCACCTCTTTAGTTACCCTACCCGATCATGAAGAAGTTCCTCGCTCTCCTCATCGTCCCCCTACTACTCCTCGGGCTCTCCTCCTGTGGCACCACCGCCTCCGTCGCTGGGGGGCTCAATGACGAAGCCTACCTAGTCGTGGCCTCCTCGGGCAAGTATCTCGGGCAGAAGGTCGAAGTGCTGATCGACGAAGTCTCAGCCGTATCGATCGTCCCCGTCAAGCCCCAAGACGTCACCCGTAGCGCTAAGCGCATCACCATCACCCCAGGCAGGCATCAGGTCCTCGTGCGAGACCGTGCAGGCCAAGTCCTCTTCGCTAAGGAGATCTTCATCTCTACACGCTCAGCTAAGACCATCACCCTACGCTAGCGGGAGAGCTTGCTCCCCACGCCTTATCCAGCCCATCCCCTATCTATGAGACACCTCTACCCCCTACGTGGCGTACTCTACGCCCTCGGTGCCCTCCTCCTCTCCAGCTGTGCCACGACCCCGAGCCTATATGGTTGGGGCAACTACGAGGCTACGAGCTACGCCGTGGCGAAGACACCGAGTGAGCAAAACCTCCAGCGCCTCATCCAAGTCTACGAAGAGCTCATCACCCACCCCAAGGGCACACGCCAGCTCCCTCCTCCAGGTATCTGTGCCGAGTACGGCTACCTACTCATCAAGCAGGGCAAGCCCGAGGAGGGACGCAAGCTCCTCGAGCGTGAGATCGCCCTCTACCCAGAAAGCTCCATCTTCATCCAGACCCTCCTCAAGCGCTTATTCTGATGGCTCTACTCCGACGTCTCCTTAGCTCTGTAGCTACCTCTACGGCGCTATCACTACTTCTACTCTCCTCCTGTGGGGTCACCAAGGGCGATCTCTCTCGTGAGTCGGCCTACGCCAAGATATATACCGAGTCCCCTCGCGCCATCCTCCTCATGCCTCCCATCAATGAGACCAATCAGGTAGAGCTGAAGGGGAACTTCTATGCTACCCTGCTTACCCCGCTCTCCGAACGAGGCTACTATGTCTTCTCGCCCTTCTTGACCCAGGAACTCCTCCAGCAGGAAGGGGTCAACAACGCAGAGGAACTGCTTGAGGCCAACCTCGCCCCCTTCCAGCGTATCTTCGGCGCTGATGCAGCCCTCTTCACCGTGATACACCGCTGGGAGAAGCAGGCTCTGAACGCCCGTATCCTCTTCGATATCTCCTACCACCTGCGTTCGCTGAAGACAGGGGATAGTCTCTTCGATCGTCGGGTCTCTGGCGAACTAGATACTTCGTCGTACAACTCGAGCGGAGGGCTCTGGGGAGGGCTCGCTCAGCTCATCACCGACGTGCTGGTGACGGCACTGACGGACAAGGTCGTCGCCGCTCGGCTGGCCAATCGGGAGATCCTCGTAGACCTACCCGCAGGGCCCTACCACCCTCACTACCGACAGGATCAGAAGACTCTCGTCGACTCCCCCACGAAGAGCGGGGTGCGTCTGCACCCTCGATAGCGTCCGAGCCTTCGGATCATCTATACTTCTCTCAAGCCCCCAGCACCTGCTCCTCGAGCCTAGGTGCTGGGGCTTTGCTTTCGGACAGCGAGGGAAGGGGCTTCGACTGGGAACATTCCTCTTCGGGCGAAGCTCCATTAGTCCGCATGCCAAGGGGGTTATACGAAGGGCAAGGTAGCACTACTAGCGCCTCCCCTGAGGTACTACTGCTTCCTCCGAGGAGGCGCTACTGGTGCCTCTCAGCTAGCAGAGCGCCCTTCGTAGACGAGGGAAGAGTTTGTATCTTTGCCCCAAGCAACCACGGCGAAGACCTTCGCCCTACGTCAAGAGAAATTGTACAGATACAGAAGCATCCTAGAGGAAGGCGATAAGCTCCTCGGCCGACTCCTAGGCTATATCCAGACCTACGAGGCGGGGAGCAAGGAGCTCCCTAGCGGGGTACACTGCTCCGAGATCTACCGAGGGCGCAATGTCCTCTACCATCTGGAGACCCCCGAGGGAGACTATACCGTCAAGCACTTCGGACACCTGGCGCGAGCTCGCCAGCTCTACTACGGCTGGACGGACACAGGCAAGGCACGACGCTCCTACCTCCACGCCCTCCAGCTCCAGAGCCTCGAGATCCTCACCCCCGAACCCATAGGCTATATCGAGCGGTACGACCGCTTGGGAGGCCTCACCGACAGCTACTACATCACCCGCTACCTAGGGGTGACGGGTAGTAGCCTTCAGGCTCAGGCCCGTGAGGGAGGCGTCGAGCCGAGCCTCACCCGAGACCTAGCCCGCTTCCTGGCTGATCTCCATACCTCTGGGGTCGTCCACGAAGATCTCTCTCCAGGCAACCTCCCCTACATCTACCATCCCGAGAGCGATAGCTACTCCTTCGCTCTGGTAGACCTCAACCGCATGCACTTCACCGCTAGCGCCCTCGACGAGGCTACGAGCATCGGGAACATGGATCGCCTCTTCGCTCATCCCCGAGCCACCGAGGCCCTCGGCCGAGCCTACGCTGTCGCCCGAGGCTGGGAAGCCGAGCCCGTGGTGAAGGCACTCAACCGAGTCTGCGACCGCTTCTGGCTCAAGCGTCTGCCGAAGCTAGCCCTACGCCATGCCGTGCGCTACCAAGGCGTCTCCTCCACTACCTTCCTTCGTCTCTACGGGCAGTACCTACGCTGGCGTCGCCTGCGTCACCTCTGCCCCTTCGCCCCGCTCCGCACTCGTCTCATGGAGCAAGAGCAAGCCTTCTACACCCGCTTCCTCGAGCCCGAGGACGTACGTCGTGCCCTAGCCCTACGTGAGGGCTATACCCACTCCCCCATTCTCTGAAGCCATGGATCTAAAGACCTCGCTCGTCTACCAAATCGCTAAGCTCCGCCTGCGTCGTATCGAGGAGTATTCTAGCCGTCTGGAGGACCTCCAGCAGGAGCAACTCCGTCATATCCTCACACGTGCTGCCCGCACGGACTTCGGTCGCCGTCATGGGCTCAGCCGTAGCTCCACCTACGCCTCCTACCGAGAGGCCGTCCCCATCATCGACTACGAAGGCGCTAAGGCCGACATCGAGCGTATGGTCCAGGGAGAGCAGGACGTGCTCATCCCCGGCGCCTGTCGCTGGTTCGCCAAGTCCAGCGGGACGACGAGCGACCGCAGTAAGTACATCCCCGTCCCCTACCTGCATCTCCAGGACTGTCACTACCGGGGCGGGAGCGATGCCCTATGGCTCTATCTGAGGAATTACCCCGACTCCCGCTTCTTCTCCACCAAGGGCCTCGTGCTCGGGGGAAGCCACAGCCCGATGCCTCTGAGCGGGGGCAAGGCCCAGACGGGCGACCTCAGTTCGATCCTCGTCGAGCACATGCCCCTGCTGGGCAATCTCCTTCGTGTCCCCTCCCGTGAGACCCTCTTGATGAGCGAATGGACAGCGAAGATGAAGGCAATCGTCGAGGAGGTGAAGGGCGCTCATGTCGGTAGTCTCTCTGGCGTCCCCTCATGGATGCTCGTCCTGCTGAAGGAGGTCCTCTCCGCCACCGGTCGAGACAATATCTCCGAAGTCTGGCCAGACCTAGAGGTCTTCTTCCACGGCGGTATCAGCTTCTCTCCCTACCGCAATACCTACGCCGAACTGATCCCCTCGGAGCGGATGCGCTACGAAGAGACCTACAACGCTAGCGAAGGCTTCTTCGCCATCCAGGACGACCCAGCGGAGTCGGGTATGCTTTTGATGCTTGACTACGGGGTCTTCTACGAGTTCATCCCGATGGATGAGTTCCCCTCCTCCTCGAGCGACTACAGTGGTGTACGTGCCCGAGGGATACACGAGGTGGAGCTGGGGCGTGACTATGCTCTGGTCATCTCCACCCTCGGCGGGCTCTACCGCTACATCCTAGGCGATACGGTCCGCTTCACCTCGCTCTACCCCCATCGTATCGTGATCACGGGACGGACGAAGCACTTCATCAATGCCTTCGGCGAAGAGGTCATGGTAGCCAATGCCGACGGGGCACTGGCCGAAGCTTGTAGGCGAGATGGGAAGGCACGAGTAAGCGAATACACAGCCGCTCCGTGCTTCTTCCTCGACGAAGGCAAGGGGCGTCACGACTGGCTCATAGAGTTCGAGACCGAGCCCCGTGACCTCGCTACCTTCAGCCGAGATCTAGATGATGCCCTCCGCCAGCTCAACTCCGACTACGATGCCAAGCGCTATGAGGATATGACCCTCCTGCCCCTATCGGTAGAGGCCGCTCCTCAGGGGCTCTTCCATCGCTGGCTCGAGGCTGAGGGCAAGCTAGGAGGCCAGCACAAGGTCCCCCGCCTAGCTAATAGCCGCCATTACCTCGACGCACTCCTTCGCCTGAGAGATGGCGCACCCGATCCCCACCTTCATCCCTAGCCCTATGAGACGGATATACACACGCATCCTCCTTCTGCTCCTCTACGTCGTCGTCCTCGGCTACGTGCTCTACCCTCGGGGAGCAAGCCTCGGCGAAGGTGAGGGCCTTCGCTGGCTCCTCGTCATGGGCGGTAGTCTACTGCTTGTCGTCCTACTCTTCCTCCTGCTTCGCTACCGAGAGAAGAAACGGGAGAGCTACGACTATGGCTATTACCCCAAGGAAGAGGAGAAGAAGGAACCTTAGCTCCACACCCGCTACCCAAGAACAAAGGCTGAGCCCCCCGACGGGGACTCAGCCTTTCTTCTTCAGAGGCACTGAGGCTAACTGAAGAGCCTCCACACGCCTGCCACGAGGATCGTAGTGATGATCCCGAGCCCGAGGGGTAGGAGGACTGAGAGGAGCGTCCAGCGTAGGCTGTGCGTCTCCTTATATATAGTATAGATGGTCGTGCTACAGGGATGATGCAGGAGACAGAAGAGCATCAGACAGACGGCGGTCATGAGCGTCCAGCCTCCCTGCTGTAGGATGGCAAAGGTCTCTGCATCCCCGCCTTCCATCAGGACACCAGCTTCGCTCCCAGCTCCGCCGAGCACGAGGGTCGTCAGCATGAGTGCTGTCGGTATCACGACCTCATTAGCAGGGATCGCTAGGATGTAGGCCAGTAGGATCACCCCATTCAGACCCATGAGCCATCCTGGGTAGTCCAGTAGGTGGATCAGATGCTCTGCGATGCTTGCCCCGAAGAGGTGCACATTGCACGTCAGCCAGATCAGCGCACCCGCAGGAGCGGCGAAGACGACGGCACGCCACAGGACGATCAGGGTTCGGTCGATGATCGAGGTATAGAGTGTGCGCCAGAACTGTGGGGGGCGGTACGGCGGGAGCTCTAGGTGGAAGGTCGAGACTTCCCCCCTGAGCACGGTGTGGGAGAGCACCCACGAAGAGGCGAACATCACCACTACCCCGAGCAAGACGATCCCCAGCACCGAGCCGATGCTTGCCAAGCCTCGGTAGGCCGGCGGTACAGCAGCACCGATGAAGAGGGATGCGAGCAAGATCTGTGTCGGCCAGCGTCCATTGCAGAGGGAGAAGTTATTGGTGATGATAGCGATGAGACGCTCTCGCTCACTGTCGATGATGCGTGTAGAGACGACGCCAGCAGCGTTGCACCCGAAGCCCATGCTCATCGTCAGAGCTTGCTTGCCATGCGCACCGCTTCGGCGGAAGAGCTCATCAAGATTGAAGGCCACACGAGGTAGATAGCCGAAGTCCTCCAGCAGGGTGAAGAGCGGGAAGAAGATCGCCATCGGAGGGAGCATCACCGATACGACCCACGCCGTAGAGAGATAGACCCCGTCGACGAGGAAGCCCGTTAGCCACCAGGGACTACCCAGTGCTGTGAGCGCTTCCCTAAAGAGGGGATGGAGCTTCCCCACCAATAGATCACTGAGGAAGGAAGAAGGGTAATTAGATCCTATGATCGTAAGCCAAAAGACACCCCCGAGCAGTAGTAGCATGATGGGGAAGCCCCAGAGACGGCTTGTGAGGATACGGTCGAGACGTACATCCAGCGGTAGGCGACCTTCGGCATGAGCTTGCACGATGACTTCGGAGCAGATCCTATAGGCGTCAGCATAGATCGCCTCTGTAAGCTGGTCATGGAAGTTCTCGCCGATCTCCAGGTGGACACGACGGGCAAGCTCCAGGAGCTCCACGTGGTCGAAGCGCCCGACAATGGAGGGATCATCCTCGATCAAGCGATAGGCGATCCATCCACTATTAGGTACATCAGGGTAGAGTGATTCTACCTTAGCCTGTAGGGCGGCGACCTGCCTAGCGGTATGCTCAGGGAGACTGCTCTGTCGGTAGGGGGAGCAGGTGATCTCCCCGAGTGCTACCGAGCGTACCGCCGCGAGGAGTCTATCCATTCCTTCCCCCGAGCGAGCACTAGCGCCGACGACGGGGATCCCTAGGCGACGGGAGAGGGCATTCAGGTTGATCTCGATCTTGTTGCGCCTTGCTTCGTCGAGGAGGTTGACGCAGAGCACGACCTTGTCCGTAATCTGTAGTACCTGCAGGAGCAAGTTCATGTTCCGCTCCAGACGCGTCGCATCCGCCACGACGACAGTGACGTCGGGGCGGGAGAAGAGGATGAAGTCCCTGGCTATCTCTTCGTCCTCTGAAGTCGAGGAGAGCGAATAGGTACCTGGTAGGTCTACTATAGTATAGACATCACCGGCGTAGGCAAAGGAACCCTCGGCCTTACCTACGGTCTTGCCGGGCCAGTTACCCGTATGCTGCTTGAGCCCTGTCAAGGCATTGAAGACGGTGCTCTTCCCTGTATTCGGGTTCCCGGCTAAAGCGATGGTGAAGCGAGCATCCTCTGTGTGCTCACCTCGGCGCTGTAGGCTCGCTGCTGGGCACGAAGCACAGGAGCTACAGCTGGGGCTATTCTGCTGATCGGTCATGGGTAGGTCTTTGGATGAGGATATAGCGGGCTTGGTCTTCACGAAGGGCGATCACGGCACCTCGGACGATATAGGCAGTGGGGTTGCCTAGGGGGCTACGCATATCGATACTGATGGAGCTCCCCCGTACAAAGCCTAGATCCATCAGGCGTCGGCGCATCGGACCTCTACACGAAGGCGAGAGGCCTACTACCTCCGCTACTTCCCCCTCCTCGAGGCGGACGAGGCGCTGGATCTGCTCCAGATGGCCTAGCTCTACCTCCTCAGGTAGGGCAGGACGAAGAGAGAGGGCGGTAAGGCTGAAGGTCGGTAGCTCGATCTCCTCTCCTTCGTAGAAGAGCTGGGAGCGAGCACTCTCGAGTCTATCGAGGCGAAACACCGAGTCCCTCGTAAGCCCTACCCCGACAAGGGGAAGGTAGCTATCGGGCTCGTCATCCTCGATGTGCAGTACGTGGTACCACTGCCCTACGGAGAGCTCTTCGATCGAGAGACTGTGGGGCAGGCTGGCTTCCGCCCCTTGGTTCGTCGGGATGGGATCGCCATGAGGGTCATAAAGAGGATTGCCAAGAAGGAGGGCGATACGCTCGTGCTCCTGCTCCGAGAGCTTGTGCTCCTCGCTGTGGGCAAGACGGTGCCAGTCCTCGGGTGAATACCCCGAGTGCTCGGCCAGATACAGCTCATAGAGGCGGTGGGCACGCGTGAGCTCGAGGGCTCGGCGCCGACCACTCTCCGTCAGCTCCAGCGAGCGTGGCTCGATGAAGCCCTCCCGCTCAAGTTCGCTCTGCAGACACTCTAGGGTGTCGGGGCTCAGGCCTAGATCCTTCGAGGTCAAGCGACGGGGCGTCCGACCCTTTGCCTTCTCTAGGTCGTAGAGCTGCTTCAATAGGTCTTCGGCCTCCGTCCTCTGCCTCATGCGGTGAGGGACGAGGTGTAGGCGCTGTAGCCAGCCTAATAGGTCTAAGGGGCGACGTCGCTTCATAATCCGTGGGGGTACTTCGGGAAGAGGGGGCGGGGATAAAAGTGAAGATGGCTATACACGCCCCCGTGCATAGCCATCTCATCATGGGTAGCTCTACGAGCGGAGTCCCTCGTGGACGAGACTCCCTTCGCTAGCGTAAAGTATGGGGCAGGATCAGCCTAGATAAGGCTTGAGTGTAGCGCAGTGATCGCTCTGGCGGAGACGGCGGATGGCTTTCTCCTTGATCTGACGGACACGCTCACGAGTGAGGTTGAACTTCAGGCCGATCTCCTCAAGAGTCATCTCCTGACCACCGCCGATCCCGAAGAAGAGCTTCACGATCTCTGCTTCACGCTCAGAGAGCTTCGCCAGGACATGATCGATCTCCTTAGAGAGGGATTCGTTCATGAGTGTGCGGTCAGCGTTAGGTGCATCCTCATTGACGAGCACGTCCAGTAGGCTATTGTCTTCGCCCTCGACGAAGGGAGCATCCACCGAGATATGACGGCCTGAGACCTTGAGGGTATCGGTGATCTTGTCTTCGGGGATATTGAGCTCCTTAGCCAGCTCTTCGCTGGAGGGCTTACGCTCATTCTCCTGCTCGAACTTAGAGAGGGCCTTAGTGATCTTGTTCAGCGTACCGACCTGGTTGAGGGGAAGGCGTACGATACGAGCCTGCTCAGCCAGAGCCTGGAGGATCGACTGGCGGATCCACCATACTGCGTAGGAGATGAACTTGAAGCCTCGGGTCTCATCGAACTTCTCAGCAGCCTTGATCAAGCCCAGGTTGCCCTCGTTGATCAAGTCGGGCAGGCTCAGGCCTTGGTTCTGGTACTGCTTAGCCACTGAGACGACGAAGCGGAGGTTAGCACGGGTCATCTTGTCTAGAGCTCTGCGGTCGCCACGCTTAATGGCTTGTGCAAGCTCTACCTCTTCCTCGATCGTGATCAGTTCTTCTCGGCCGATCTCTTGTAGATAGCGGTCTAGGGAGGCGCTCTCTCTATTGGTGATCGACTTCGAAATCTTTAGCTGTCTCATTCTTCTTGCTTCCTAAAATGTTTCTTGCCTGAACTGTATTCCCTCCCAATGCTTAGAGCGGAAGGGACAGACCAAGCGGTCGCACGCGACTTCACCCTATCGGTACGTCACGCACGACGGTTTACTAATCCTTAACTTCAAAAACTACGAATCCTCGAGTGCTTGTAGTGTCTCGACTGCCCTCTTCTCTTTATTGGTGCTCCCTCTTCTGATACTTATGAGGGGCACACCGACCATACGAGTCCCGTGTCGCAGGGCAGGATAGTACAGCATATCAGGGTATGCGTATATGGTCTCTTTTGGATACCATACACCTAGTTAACTGCAAAGATACCACAATTGTTTGGCTTTACATGCTTCGGAAGCCTATCGGGGGTGAAGTCGAGAGCCCCCCTTCAGAGGGGTCAAAAAACGACCCACGGTAGGTCGCTGAAAAAACCTACTGTAGGTCGTGAAGACGACCTACAGTAGGTTTTCTTGGGGGCCTCTGGAGCTCCCCTTCTCCAGCCTAGGGAGAAGGGCCTCCAAACGCCCTAGGGATCAGGCTTTCGCTCCCGCCCCTAAGTCCCGTCCCCGAGAGGGCTTCTTCCCCTTTTCTTCCGACTTAGCTTCCTAGGCCGGTATTCCCAAAATCTATTTGTATTTTTGCCTTAGTCTATGGCGACTCAATGAGGCCTAGCACAGCAGCCTACTCTGCTCACTTGAGACATAAACACATATAAGTATGGACTACAGAATCGAAAAGGATACCCTTGGCGAAGTCAAGGTACCTGCCGACAAGCTCTGGGGTGCTCAGACTGAGCGCTCACGCAACAACTTCAAGATCGGCCAGCCCGCCTCCATGCCTTTGGATATCATCCGAGGCTTTGCCTACCTAAAGAAGGGCGCAGCCTACGCCAACCATGAACTCGGCGTCCTGCCCGTGGAGAAGCGCGACCTGATCGCAGCTGTCTGCGACGAGATCCTCGCCGGTAAGCTCGACGATCAGTTCCCTCTAGTCATCTGGCAGACGGGCTCGGGTACGCAGAGCAACATGAACGTCAACGAAGTCATCGCCAACCGTGCCCACCAGCTCGCAGGTAAGGTCATCGGCGAAGGCGAAAAGACGCTCCTCCCTAATGACGACGTCAACAAGTCCCAGTCCTCCAACGACACCTTCCCCACCGGCATGCACATTGCTTGCTACAAGAAGGTCGTCGAAGTGACCCTGCCAGGTCTTCGCCAGCTCCACAAGGCACTTGATGCTAAGGCAAAGGAAATGGCCGACGTCGTCAAGATCGGTCGTACCCACCTGATGGACGCCACCCCACTGACCCTCGGTCAGGAATTCAGTGGCTACGCCGCTCAGGTCGAACATGGCATCCGTGCCATCGAGCACACCCTTCCCCATCTGGCCGAACTAGCCCTCGGTGGCACAGCCGTCGGTACCGGGCTCAATACCCCTAAGGGCTACGACGTCGTAGTGGCTCGTCATATCGCCGAATTCACAGGGCTCCCCTTCGTGACGGCTCAGAATAAGTTCGAAGCGCTCGCTGCCCACGATGCGATCGTAGAGACCCACGGAGCTCTGAAGCAAGTAGCCGTCTCGCTCAACAAGATCGCTAACGACATTCGCCTCCTAGCCTCAGGTCCTCGTAGCGGTATCGGTGAGATCATCATCCCCGCCAACGAACCAGGCTCCTCCATCATGCCAGGTAAGGTCAACCCCACCCAGTGCGAAGCCCTCACCATGGTCTGCGCTCAGGTAGCGGGCAACGATGTAGCGATCACCGTAGGCGGTATGCAGGGACACTTCGAGCTGAACGTCTTCAAGCCCGTCATGGCTGCTAACTTCCTCCAGAGCGCACAGCTCCTAGGCGACGCAGCTGTCTCCTTCGATATCCACTGCGTCTCTGGTATCGAGCCTAATCACCCACGTATCAAGGAGCTCCTGAATAACTCCCTGATGCTCGTCACTGCGCTCAATACGCACATCGGCTACTACAAGGCCGCTGAGATCGCTAACGCTGCACACCGCAACGGCACGACGCTCAAGGAAGAAGCTCTTCGCCTCGGCTACGTGACTGCTGAAGAGTTCGACAAGTGGGTACGCCCAGAGGATATGGTTCATCCGCTGGACTAAGCCTTCAGTAGACTCCCCAAGAAAGAATAGGGGCTGTACCACCGGTCGATGGTACAGCCCCTATTTCTTTTGCTTAATGAGATGCGGACTACTCTGCCTCGAGTTGATGGTAGGCTTCGCCTAGGAGATCGATCAGACTCGATGCAGTGAGGCTTCGCTCAGAATAGCGCCCCGCATAGAGCTCCGCCGATAGCCCCACGAGGTGAAGCCCTAGGACGGAAGCCGTGATTGACTGGTAGCCTTGCCCCAGAAGCCCTGCGATGACGCCGGAGAGGACATTAGACGTGCCTCGGGTCTGCATACCGGTATTCCCCGTCGTATCGAAGAAGACCGTCCCCTGAGGAGTACACACAGCAGAATAAGTACCTCTTAGGATGAAGCAGATATCTAGCCGTCGTGCCAACTCGAGTGCTTGATCTAGGCGCTCTCGGTCTGAGCCAAGGTAGCCCATCATCTGATCCAGCTCTTCGTGCGTGGCGATGAGGATACTCTTCGAGGGGAGCTTCTCCATGAGCTTACGCTCCCGGGAGAGCAGAGCGATACCATCGCTATCGATCACAAGGGGGCGAGGCGAAGATACGAGCAGAGACTCTAGGAGCTCTAGTGCTCCGAGGCTTCGACCGAAGCCTTCACCAATAGCCACTGTACGGTAGGCATTAAGCCCGTCCGACAGCAGGGAGTGCTCCTGACTCTGGGGGAAGACCGTCAGCTCGGGATGAGCCAGCTCTAGGGGAAGGACCTCCTCTGTCGGCACAAGGGCATGTACCTCGGCACACCCTGCTCTAAAGGCTGCCCGAGTGCTGAGGAGCGTACGTCCAGCATGCCCGGGATGGTGCACGAGGAAGAGCACCTTCCCTCGAGGGAGCTCGACACTAAAGCGGGGGCGCTCATCGAGTGCACGGATGAGCGCTGCATCTTGTATATGGTAGTAGGGAGTCTCTAGATCCTTCTGTGCCTGAGGGCTGATCCCTAGGGAGAGGCACGACCATGCCCCTACATAAGGGTCGTTCTCACGGAAGAAGAAGGCGAGCTTAGGACTATCGAAGGCGATCGTTCGCTCAGCACGGATGACATGCTCGAGACTATTGCCCGAATTGTCTTCCGCAAAGAGTCCTGAGGGGAGTTCGACACTGACGATCGGTGCCTTCGAAGCATTGAGGAAGCTCGAGAGTGCTACATAGCCATCGGCAAGAGGCGTCTGTAGCTCTGCCCCAAAGAGCCCATCGATGATGAGGTCACGAGCACCGATACGTGGCGGGGTGAACTCCGTGAAGATCTCCTCAAGACGAAAACCCTCTTGAGGGAGCTGATTCCGTACTTCCTCACAGGCCTCAGAGAGCTGACCACTTCGGTAGAAAAGGTAGATCAAGACCGAATGGCCTCTACGAGCCAGGAGCTGAGCGATAGCAAGTGCATAGGCTCCACAGCGACCAGCCCCAGCGAAGACGTAAATAGTACGCCCCCCGAGGGTATAGTGTCTCAGGAGCTCACGCTCGAAGGCCGAAGCAGCCCGATCGATATGATCAAAGGCCGAGAGCTTGTCTACCTGTGCTGCCTGAGCATAGAGGATCTCAAGCTGCTTGCCCGCATAAATCTTCTGCATAGAGAGGGCTGTGTATGATCCGTGTACTTCGTAGGGGATTAGTCCATCGTGCCACGCACGATACCACGCTCCGAGGAGCGGATGAAGTCAAGGATGAGCGTACGCTCGTAGCTCTCGGGTATCTCCTCCTCGATCACACGGAAGGCTTCGGTATTGTTGAGCCCACGCTGGTAGAGGGTACGGTAGATATCGTTGATACGGAAGATCTGCTCGTTGGTGAAGCCACGACGACGTAGCCCGACGATATTGATCCCGCAGTAGACGATCGGGTCACGACCGATGAGGGTGTAGGGAGGGATGTCCTTGTTCACACGAGAGCCACCCTGGAGCATGACATGCTTGGAGATACGTACGAACTGATGGACCAGTGAGCCACCGCTGAGGATAGCATAGTCATCGACCTCTACCTCGCCTGCCAGCTGGGTAGCATTCCCCAGGATCACATGGTCACCAAGGACGCAGTCGTGAGCGACATGCGAATAGGCCATCAGCAGGCAGTAGCTCCCGACGACGGTCTTACCACGGGAAGCCGTACCACGATTCACCGTGACGCACTCACGTACCATGGTATGATCACCGATGATGGCGACACTCTCTTCGCCGACGAACTTCAAGTCTTGGGGGATACCTGCGATGACAGCACCCGAGTGGATATGGCAGTGCTTACCCAGACGAGCTCCGCTCTTGATGACCGCATGGCTCTCGATGATGCACCCCTCTCCGACCTCGGTATTCTCTTCGATGACGGCAAAGGGATGGACGATGACACCGGCTCCTAGCTTAGCCTCGGGATGGACGCTTGCAAGGGGACTAATATTGGGTTGGGACATATAGGATATATTCATACAGACAAGGAGCCCTCCTACCCTAGCTAAGGGAAGCAGGGCACCTTGCTTCTATTGGTTACTTATTCTTTGCTACCTGAGCCATGAACTCAGCTTCACAGACGAGCTTCTCTCCGACGAAGGCAAGACCACGCATGTTAGCTACGCCACGGCGGATCTCAGAGAGTAGACGGAGCTTGAAGACAAGCGTATCACCGGGGACGACCTTCTGACGGAACTTCACATTGTCGATCTTCATGAAGTAAGTCGAATACTTCTCTGGGTCTTCGATGGTATGGAGTACGAGGAGCCCTCCGACCTGAGCCATAGCCTCTACCTGCAGTACCCCTGGCATCACGGGCTCCGTAGGGAAGTGCCCCTGGAAGAAGGGTTCATTGCCCGAGACACTCTTGACCCCCACGATATAGTCAGGTCCGATCTCGATGATCTTGTCGACCATCAGGAAGGGATAGCGGTGAGGCAGTAGCTCACGGATGCGGTTGACATCGAGGATAGGCTCTGCATTGGGATCGTAGAGTGGCGCCTGAGCCTCATTGAGCTTGATATCCTTACGGATCTTAGAGCCCATCTCGTTGTTGATCTTGTGTCCTGGGCAATAGGCTAGGATACGACCACGGATAGGACGCCCTATGAGCGCCAGGTCACCCAGCACATCGAGGAGCTTGTGGCGTGCAGGCTCGTTGGAGAAGATGATCGGCGCATTGTTGATATAGCCCAGCGACAGGTCAGACTTGCGCTCGACATGCATCAGATCGCAGATCTTATGGAGCTGCTCCTGACTCATAGGCTCATCATAGATGACGAGGGCATTATCGAGGTCGCCTCCCTTGATCAGGTTGTTGGCAAGGAGTGCCTCTACTTCACGGACGAAGACGAAGGTACGGCACGAAGCGATCTCCGTATCAAAGTCCTTGAAGTCCTCGAGGGATGCGAACTGATTGTTCAGTACGGGTGAGTCGAAGGAGATATGTACATCGATACCGAACTTATTGTCAGGTAGGAGGACGATGCGTGAGCGACCATCGGCGGAGACGACCTCCTGACGACGCTTGACGATGTAGTACTCGATAGGCAGGTCTTGCTCCTCAAGACCAACCTCATTGATCGCCTCTACATAGAGACGAGAGCTCCCATCGAGGATGGGGAACTCCGGAGCATTGACCTCAATGATACAGTTGTCTACTCCCTTGGCGTAGAGAGCCGCCATAGCGTGCTCTACCGTGCTGACGGTAGCCTCACCCTTGACGAGTACTGTACCTCGCTCCGTACCCTTGACGAACTCGGACAGGGCGGGGATCTCTGGGGTACCCTCGAGGTCTACTCGACGGATGACACGCCCCGTACCAGCAGGTGCTGGCTGGAAGGTGATCTCGATATCTAGGCCTGTATGTAGCCCCTTGCCCGAGAGGGAGAAGGGAGCCTTAAGTGTCTTCTGCATATCCATGATCTAGTGCTCTTATTTTGCTTGTTGTTTCAGTTCTGCTAGTTCCTTTTCGAGCGCCTGTAGGCGACGGTACATATCGGGGAGCTTGGGCTGAAGGACGAAGCTCTTCAGTGCATCCCGGAGGGGTATCCCTGGTGAACCCATGAGGGCACTACCCGAGGGGACATTGCTGATCACACCGGCCTGCCCCCCCATCTCGACACGGTCTCCGATGGTGATATGACCTCCGACACCGACCTGCCCGCCGAAGCGACACCAGGAGCCGATGGTGGAGGAGCCTGCTAGGCCTACTTGGGCAGCCATGACAGTGTGCTCACCGACGAGACAGTTGTGGGCTATCTGCACGAGGTTGTCGAGCTTGACACCTCGGCGGATGACCGTATTGTCCATGACAGCTCGGTCGATACAGGTATTCGCCCCGATCTCGACATCATCCTCTATTAAGACGCTCCCTAGCTGTGGGATCTTATGGTAACCATCTGCCTCGGGGGCAAACCCAAAGCCATCGGCGCCGATCACAGCGCCAGCATGGATGATACAGCGAGCGCCGACCTGGACTCCATGATATAGGGTGGCATGGGGATGGACGGTCGTCCCCTCCCCAAGGGTAACACCCCGCCCGATGTAAGCAAAGGGATAGATCTTACAGCCTCGTCCGATCTTAGCGCCCTCCTCTACTACAGCGAAGGCTCCGATGTAGAGATCTTCACCTAGCTCCCCCCCTTCGGCACAGCGTGCATCGGGGGAGATACCACGGAGTGCGGGTGCCGTCTGTTGCTCGACAAGCTGCATCAGCTGAGCGAGCGCTGCGTAGGGATCTGCCACACGGATGAGGGTGGAAGAGATGGGTTGCTTGGGAGCGAAGTCGTCGGCGACGAGGAGGATAGAAGCCTCGGTCGTATAGGCGTAGGCCTCGTACTTAGGGTTAGCTAGGAAGGCGAGGTCACCAGCCTTAGCCGACTCGATCTTCCCAAAGTTGGAGACGAGGACAGAGCTATCGCCCTCTATCTTCCCGGAGATGAGTGGTGCTATCTGGGCGGCACTAAACTGCATGTTCGGTCTTATCGGTTAGTTATGCCGGAGCGCTTAGGCTTCGACCAGCTTATTCTTGATGAGTATATCAGCCATCTGTCGGCGTAGCTTCTCTGCTTCGGCACCAGCAGCATTGGCGAAGGCCTCCGTGCTATCAGCATAGATGATGCTACGCGAAGCATTGACCAGGAGCCCACACTGGCTATTCAGTCCGAAGCGGGCTACATCCTCCAGGCTACCGTTCTGTGAGCCGACACCGGGGACGAGGAGGAAGGCATCGGGGACGATGGCACGTACCCGCTCGAGCATGTCGGCCTTAGTAGCACCGACGACGTACATGAGCTGGTCACTGCTCCCCCAGTCCTTACTCTTGCGTAGGACACGCTCGAAGAGTGCTTCCTCGCCGTCTACCTGAGAGAGCTGGAAGTCTGAAGCTCCTTCGTTGGAGGTCAGAGCCAGCAGGATCACCCAGCGTCCAGGGTACTTCAGGAAGGGCAGGACACTATCACTCCCCATATAGGGAGCTACGGTGAGGGCATCGACCTTGAGGTGCTCGAAGAAGCTACGGGCATACATATCGCTGGTATTCCCTATATCACCACGCTTGGCATCAGCGATGATGAACTGGTCGGGGTAGTTCGTCTGGATGTACTCCACAGTCTTCTCAAAGGCTTGCAGGCCGAAGGACCCCATACTCTCATAGAAAGCGAGGTTGGGCTTGTAGGCCACACACAGATGCGCCGTAGCGTCGATGATCCTCTTGTTGAAGGCGAAGATAGGATCATCCTCCTCCAGCAGGAACTGGGGGATCTTGCGCACATCGGTATCTAGGCCGACACAGAGGAAGGACTTCTTCCTCTTGATATTCTCAAATAGTTCGTCTCTTGTCATAGTCTTTGATCTACTCTGGAGTGGGTTTATCGTGGAGGATTAGAGGGCTCTAGGCTAAAGGGCTGCTTCCTTCATACGCTCGATATTCTCAGCGATGATCAGCTCATCGATGATGGGCTGGATGTCGCCCGACATGATCGCAGAGAGGTTGTAGAGCGTCAGGTTGATGCGGTGGTCGGTCACACGACCCTGAGGATAGTTGTAGGTACGGATCTTGGCTGAGCGGTCACCCGTAGAGACCATGGTCTTACGTCGAGCAGCGATCTCTTCGTTGTGCTTCGTCAGCTCGATGTCGTAGAGCTTGGTACGAAGCATCTGCATAGCGAGCTCACGGTTGGCCAGCTGGGTACGTGCCTGCTGACAGACGACGACGATTCCCGTAGGCTTGTGAGTAAGCTGGACCTTGGTCTCGACCTTATTCACGTTCTGCCCCCCAGCACCTCCGGAGCGAGCTGTCTGCATCTCGATGTCTGCGGGGTTGAGCACGACGTCGACCTCCTCGGCTTCGGGGAGGACAGCGACAGAGGCTGCAGAGGTATGGACACGCCCCTGAGTCTCGGTCTCGGGGACACGCTGGACACGGTGGACACCGCTCTCGTACTTCAGGACGCCATAGACCCCGTCACCTGAGACGGTGAAGATGATTTCCTTGTAGCCACCAGCCGTCCCTTCGCTCATGCTCGTGACCTCGGTCGTCCAACCTCGGCCTTCGCAGTAGCGTACGTACATGCGGTAGAGGTCGCCAGCGAAGAGCGCAGCCTCATCACCGCCGGTACCGCCACGGATCTCCATGACCACATCCTTAGCATCCTCAGGATCTGCAGGGATCAGGAGGAGCTTGATCTCCTCCTCGAGGGATGGGATACGCTCCTCAGCCTCCTGCATCATCTCACGAGCCATAGTACGAAGCTCGGGGTCAGACTCAGAGTCTAGGGTCTCGCGTCCCTCCTGGATATTCCCCAGGAGGTTGCGATACTCCTTCCCCTTGTCGAGGATGCGCTCCAGATCCCGATACTCCTTGCTGAGCTTCATGAAGCGCTTTTGGTCAGCGATGATATCTGGGGCAGTGATGAGTGAAGTGATCTCTTGGAAACGTATCTCCAAGCTCTCGATACGACTAAGCAGGTCGTTGTCCGTTGCCATGTAGGTATATTGGGTAGCTTTTTATTCGTAGTGAAGCTCTCCGTAGGGAGAGTTAATAGTGAGGTGATTCTGCTCGGCAGATTCTACTCGGCCGATGATCTGAGCTGGTACGCCGAAGCGCTCCGAGATCTCGATGATACGAGCGGCATGCTCGGGGGAGACATAGAGCTCCATACGGTGGCCCATGTTGAAGACCTTGTACATCTCTGCCCAAGGTGTACCGCTCTCCTTCTGAATCAAGTCAAAGAGCGGAGGGATAGGGAACATGTTGTCCTTGATGACGTGCTTCCCTTCGACGAAGTGAAGCACCTTAGTCTGAGCTCCTCCCGAGCAGTGCACCATCCCGTGGATCTCGGGGCGAAGCTCGTCGAGGACGGCCTTGATGATCGGGGCATAGGTACGTGTCGGAGAGAGGATGAGTCGTCCTGCATCGAGGGGGGTACCAGCGATGGGCTCGGTGAGTGCCTTGGAGCCACTATAGACGAGGTCGTCAGGTGTAGCGGCATCGTAGCTCTCGGGGAAGCGACTGGCTAGGCTATGCTCCAGCACGTCGTGGCGGGCAGAGGTCAGACCGTTGCTTCCCATACCGCCGTTGTAGCTCGTCTCGTAGGTAGCTTGGCCGAAGGAGGCTAGCCCGACGATGACGTCCCCTGCCTGGATGCGAGCGTTGTCGATGACATCCGAGCGCTTCATACGGCAGGTGACCGTGCTATCGACGATGATAGTACGTACGAGGTCGCCCACATCAGCGGTCTCACCGCCTGTAGCATAGACACCTATACCTTGATCCCGAAGCTCTGCTAGGAGCTCCTCCGTACCATTGATGATCGCAGCGATGACTTCCCCAGGGATGAGGTGCTTATTGCGCCCGATCGTCGAGGAGACTAAGATCCCGTCGACAGCCCCCACGCAGAGTAGGTCGTCGATATTCATGATCAGCGCATCCTGTGCGATGCCCTTCCAGACGGAGAGGTCGCCCGTCTCCTTCCAGTAGATATAGGCCAGTGAGGACTTGGTGCCCGCACCGTCGGCGTGCATGATGTTGCAATAAGCTTCGTCGCCCCCGAGGATATCAGGGATGATCTTACAGAAGGCTTTAGGGTAAAGCCCCTTGTCTACATTGCGAATGGCGTTGTGCACATCCTCCTTCGAGGCCGAGACACCACGCTGCATATAGCGCTCATTCATAAATGTCGGATCAAGTGTAGTCGTGAGTAGTTAGCGCAGACGGAGGATATCGCCCTCTTCGGGGACGTAGTCACCATCCTTATCATTGAGTTTGTAGAGGCGATCGAGACGGATACCATAGCGCTGAGCGATGTCATGCATGGAGTCTCCGATACGCACGGTATAGGTTGAGTAGCGAGGCGATGCCTCCTTGTTCTTGGGTTCTAGGTAGACGATATCCCCTTCGTTAAGCGGGAAGTCCTCGGGAGTATCATTGTACCTAGCGAGCTTCTTGGCTGAGATCCCCATGTCGGCAGCGATACGCTCATAGGTATCGTTCTGGTCTGCTAGGACGTACAAGAGACCATAGCTGAGGTAAGAGGGACGCTGAGGGCTGTCGTAGGAGCGACGAGCGGGATCCGTCGTACGGCGAGGAGCATAGCCACCACCCGAGTACCATGTGGGGTACTCCCCGTGGTCGAAGGTATAGAGCTCATAGTCCTCGATGACCTTGATCAGCATGTTCGCATAGCCCTTGTTCGTCGCATAGCCACAGAGCTGAAGGCCCTTAGCCCATCCTCGATAGTCATCGTAGCGTAGGGCGAAGAGGCGCTGGTAGCGACGAGCCTTGAGGAAGAGGGAGTGATCATCATAGCTATCCCTCGCCGAAGGGTAGCTACGGAAGCAGTCATTAGGGTTGTCATCTCGGCGGTAGGTACGTCGGCCTGACCAGGTCGAGTGGCACTTGATCCCGAAGTGATTGTTGTGCTCTTGAGCGAGGGTACTTGTCCCTGCCCCTGTCTCGATCAAGCCCTGTGCCAGGGTGATACTTGCAGGGATAGCGTGACGATCCATCTGACGTCGGGCCTCGGCCTGATAGGTGCGGATATAGTCCATGTAAGTGGGCTTGCGCAGCACCTGCGCAGAGGCCCCCACTAGACTCAGCAGGAGCAATGCGAAGATACCGATACAAGAGCGACGCACGGAATGGCTGATTCTCATCATTTAGTTGTATCGAATGTCATTTAGCCGTAGCATATAGCTACAAGTAGGGGCAAAGATACGAATTATATAGGGATTCATCAGTTGGCTCTATCCTAGTGGGATGGGGCGCTTTCTCGCCCTCCCTTCTTGTCAAGATCAACATCCTACAGGTGGCATCACGCATCAGCTCGAGCTAAACACTCTAGCCTAGATAGCACCAGACTACCAAGCCCACAATCATTAACCTCTGCGTCACCCCAAGTTAGGCATCTAGCCTGTCCCGTTCTGCCATCTCATCATGCCTGTTGCCTTGTCGCCCGTAATCATCTTGTAATTTCTGAAAGACTTCTGCCACATTGGGGTAGTCACACATAAGTTCTGACGCCAGCTTTCCAAAGTACTCCGCTCGTTCATGCTCAATACCACCACCATCGAAAGCCCCCCGAGTAGTCACTCCTCCCTTCTTGAGCATACCTACCGAATACCCCTCCTTGAGTTCTTCAGTGTTGATATCTTCGATTACTTGGAAGATCGTCCTCTCTGGCCAGTAGAGGGAATCCTCAGAGTACTTTGCTAGCAGTTGCCCAATACAACTATCTGCAACTTCTAGTCGATCACACTCCCGAGCTAAAGCCCTAGCTACATCAATCCATTCCCTCAGTTCAGCCTCATCAATCATGCCATTCTCTTGCATTCCTGGGATCTTCTTCCAAGCCTCTAGCATCAGATAGGATCTTTCAGCTGCATTCTGTCTTTGCTCCGCAGATAAGCCCTCCTGCTCCTTTCGCTGTCGATCTTTATTCTTAGGTTGACAGAGCCACTTTAGAAGCTGAACAAAGGACTCAGGATTGCTGGCTAACTCTGCCTCCAAATGAGGCACACCTACTTGAGTTCCGTCTCGTGTAAGCAGGGACAAGTACAAAGCCTCTAACTCACAATAAGTCCCCTCATCAATATCCGTCCTCTTGTTAAGCTCTTCAAATATGCCCTCGATTTCATAACCATCTGGACTTTTTAGTTCTTGAGATTCCTCTGTAGCCCATCTTCTTAATACATCGATAAGCATATTACTAGGGATATGAGTTCCGTGGCACCAAGCAACCACCACTGCAGAACTGAATCGTCGATACTGGAGTAGCTTATTTATGCATACTATGCTCTCTTCATCCGTAGGTTCATTTAAGTAGGGACTCATTCGTAGCCAATACTCCCGCTGTACACCTTCGCCAAGGGAGTCTACATATTGCCATAGCTCACGACCCGAACGCACAGCCAAAAGGGCATTCGCCACAGCTTTATCACTATATCCCTTTTCCAATAGCTCTTGCACTAGTGCCTGCATCCAGGAGAACTTCTCGCATCTTAGCTTCTGGGAGATGAATCCACGAGTAAAGTCAATGAGAGGAGTGTCATCCTCCAGACACAGCCATACATACTGCAGATCTTGCTCGTCCTTTATCACCTTAGCTAAAGCCTCCCCTAACTTCCAAGGACACTTAACCTCTAGTCTCAACTCTAAGACTCTCTCTAGCCCGAGCTCCTCCACTAATTCTGCCACAGCACGCTCTCGTCTAGCAGCGACTTGCTCCTCTATTTCTTTATATTGATCCACCTCAAAGGGAGTTGCGGAGGCTGGATCTATCATTTGAGTACGATGATCCTCGTTGAATAGCCATACATTCCTTACCAACACATCCTTAGGGTATAGTTGACTATAAAGCTGTTCAAAAGGAGACAGTTCATCCTTTCTCAAGGCCCAGTCAGTATCAGGATATTGCTTGTGCTTATTCAAAATCCTACGTAGGGTATACCACGCTTGCCCCTTCTTATGCTCAATATTACACACTGCCTCTTGGACCCACTTTAATATCCGCTCCCGATCCCTCGGCATACAGCCTGGCGCAGCTTCGATAAGATCAGAGAATCTAGTCTCATCACCATCACATAGACTGATAAGCATACCCACTGCTTCCGAGCACATATCAAACCATTCTCGGTTAGTATAGCGTAGATCTGTCGCCTCCCAGAACATTCGCCAGCGCATCCTATGTGTGAGGAAAGCTATTCCAGAAGAAAAACTTGGCAATAAACTCTTCAAGAGCGCCCATGAGACATCGACATTCCTAGGAAGCATCTCCTTCAACACCTCTACTCTCTCATCGAAGGAAGCTAACGTTTGGTGATGCCAGGCCTTAAAGATTTCCTTTAGGCTATTTAGAGGTCTATTAACTAAACTCCCACCAGGATCTAGTATCGCCAGCTTATACAGGAGGAGGCATGCGTTCTTAAAATACAACGGCATCCAAGCTAGCTCTTCTAACGCCCATAACAGCCCTGTATGATGACTAACGTTACCGAAAAACCCTGGCTCTTCCTTAAACATATCCATGATCTCTGGTGGTCGATGGGAGAGGGAGAGGCTCACAGACTGAAGGAAGACCTGAGGAGATGCTTCGGCAATAAGTGGAAGTTCCCTATTTATGGAGACCCACATTTCACCACTGGCTTTTGACAATAGGCCTCCAATAATCCTGTCTACCCAGCCCTGTGGGTCTCTGAGACTAACTCCAACCTGTGGGATCGATATCAGGATCAAAGACTGAACTAAGCCCTCTCTTACCCAGTCTGAATACGTCCTCTTTTTACTGATATAGTCTAGTTGATCGATCTGGGATTCCGGGACAGGATCCCCCGAATGATAGGCCTGAATAAAGCCCTCTTCTAAATGCTGGAAATCTTGATCGGTTAAGTGGAGAGATATACTCCTCCACAAGTCTAGAGGTGAGGTTAATCTCCATGTCTCACCGATCTTTTTCAGAGGTGACTCTGGGAGATTAAGCCATTTGGTTAACTCCTCCTTACATTTGGCATAGCTCGTCCCAGAAAGCTTCTCTAAAAGCTCTCTATCCCCAGGGTAGCTCTCATCCCATCGACCAAGGAGGAGTGCAGGTATTATCTCTCGGATAGGCTGAGTCTTTATCCAGGCTGCGCCATAGCTAGGAAAGCCCAAAAGTTTCTTAAGTATCGTGATGTCGTGCCCCGACTCCTTCGTATAGTTAGAAGCCTTGGTTCGTGATAGCCCACTAGCTACTAAAGCTTCTATGAGGGCTTCTCTATCTACCGCTGGCAGTGTGATCAGATCTTGACTAAACACATCGTCTGCGCCTAATGGGACTAAGACATGATGCCCGCGCCTCACTGCACTACTGAAGAGACCTGCATTATCGAACCGAACAATCAGGTTCAAGGCATGCTGCATCGATAATCTGATACTTCGGAAGCAATCCTCTTGGTCAATAATGAATGTTGTAGAAAAGAATCGACCAGACAGCTTGGAGTCACTAGCCTTCATCGTAGCGAGGATGAAGGTAATAGCCTCACCCTTCGTAGATGCTCTTACCCCTGTGATACTTGGATTCCCCTCTAGTCGCTTTATCAATGCATCCTTTGCCACTTCTCTACCAGCGAGCACACAATCTGGAGTTAGTTCCAACTCCCTTAAGCAAGACCACTCTTCCCAACACTCATCTGCCGTTATGATCCCTTCGGATGAACATACACCAGCATACCCCTGAGATGCGAACCATCGGGATACAGCTGGAGCTTCATCAAGCCACTGCTCTAAGCTTAGGCCATCATAGACGATCACATCCTTCCACTTCTTCTCCTCTTTTCTCCTCTTAACCCACTTATCTTTCCCTGTCCATGTCCTCGGGGTGACAAAGACGAATGTAGCATCTTTGTGGGGGTATCCAAGAGGCTCTTCTACACGCTTTTTGTAGTCGTCATTTGCTTTACTCTCAGGATTTCGATTTGTACCGAGCTCCCACAAGGATATTCCTTCGGGGACGTATCTAGTCTTCTCCTTACTATCTACGATTCCATCCCATCCCTCTATATAAGTGGCACTACCCCAGGGAATATCAACCTTAGTATCCTTGGCGGTAGTTGCTCTTATCAGCCTTGAGATAAGATATGGGAAGTTTGCTTTTGACTCTGGCGTATCGGCCCAAGATGCGAGTTGGTCTCTTGTGATAATCATAATATAAACTTGCTATGTAACAGAAAGAAATCACTTTTAATATTATCTCCATGCTAATTTAGCAAATCCCCTTCACCTCGCTATAATTCTCATCAATAGAGTGGATGCATGGCGAGCTTCCCTATCCCCGCCTAGTCACTCCCCTGCCCCGTAGTAGGCTGGAGAAAAGAAGTACCCGATTCATCCCCCTTCGGAGGGAGGCATGAATGGGGTATCTAGGCGACCCATTCATGGGGTACCCGAGCGACCCATGAATGGGTTCCTTCGGTGACCCATGTATGGGTCACTTGGGGGAGGTATGTATGGGGGTGTTTTTCCTTGTGCCTTAGTGAGGGGATGGGGCGGTCTTCTCCTACGCCTCCAGCACTGTATCTAGGTAGCGGATGATCCCATCCCAGTCCTCGGCATCGAACCAGCGGATCTCCTCGTCCCGTCGCCACCAAGAGAGTTGCTTACGGGCATAGTGTCGGCTATTGCGCTGGATGAGACGCACTGCTTCCTCTAGGTCTATCTCTCCCGAGAAGTGGGCGAAGAGCTCCTTGTAGCCGACGGTATTCAGCGCATTGAGCTGTCGCAGAGGATAGACCCTACGAGCCTCTTCCACCAGCCCCGCCTGGAGCATCATATATACACGCCGATCGATGCGCTCATAGAGCTCCTCCCGCTCTCGGGTAAGCCCCAGCTTGATGATGCGGAATGGGCGCTCCTTCTTCCTACCCGAGTGGAAGGAGGAGAAGGGTCGCCCCGTGGAGAGCGAGACCTCATAGCCGTGGAGGACCCGCTTATAATTCTTCAGGTCTACCGAATGGTAATAGTCGGGATCAAGGATCTTCAGTTCGCCCAAGATCCCCTCAAGGCCTTCCTCCTCGTAGCGTCGCCACACCGCCTGTCGCACCTCATCACGCACGTCGGGCATCTCATCGATCCCGTGGCAGAGGGCATCGACATACATCATCGAGCCACCCGACACCAGAGCGATCGGTCGCTCCCCCTCAGAGAAGAGCCGAGGGAGAAGGGCCATCGCCTCCGCCTCAAACATCGCAGCGCTATAGGGCTCCTCCACCGAGCGCTCCCCGACGAAATAATGAGGCACAGCCGCCCGCTCCTCTAGGGAGGGGGCAGCTGTGCCGATGGGTAGCTCACGGAAGATCTGACGAGAGTCTGCCGAGAGGATGCTACAGCCGAGGTGCTGTGCTAGGCGAATGCTCAGAGCCGTCTTCCCTACCCCCGTCGGACCGACGAGTACAAGGAGCGTCTCGGGCATGCACCTAGTAGAGGCTCTCAGCATCCGCTATATCGAAGCCTTCGAGGTCAATATCACCTTCGTCGATTGAGTCTTCGTCGAAGACATCTTCGTCCCACGCATCCGTACCTGTAGGAGTAGCGCTTCGGGCGGCAGCCTCTTCGATCGAAGCGAGCTGCTTGGGGGCTTTACCCTCAGCATGGGTGACGACAGGCTTGTCGAGACTCTTCCCTGGGATGAGCTCTGCCAGCTCGATGAAGAAGCCTCGCTCGGAGAGCATATCGAAGACGAAGAAGAGATGCTGCCCCTTCTGATCGAGGAGATCCTCCAGAGCCGTCTCGGACATCAGATAGCTGTCTTCATCCGAACTCATCCCCATATCCATCATCGTCACCTCCTGCTCCTTCTGCCAGTCCTCATCACAGAGGTGGAAGGTGGTCAGCTCATCATGAGCATAGCCGAGGGAATCAAGGATGAAATCGTTTAGCTCTAGGAAGGTAGCCTCCGAGTCGATCTGTATCTCTCTCTTGAAGAAATCATTCTCATCCGAGAGCATCAATAAGCGGTATACCATAGGTCGTACTGTAGTCGTGCGATTATTCTTACTTAGTAGCAGGGACGAGGTTGAGATAGAGCTCATCGAGCTGCTCCTGATCGATCAGCGAAGGAGCATCGATCATCACATCACGCCCAGCATTATTCTTGGGGAAGGCGATGCAGTCACGGATGCTATCCAGCCCTGCGAAGAGCGAGACGAAGCGGTCAAGACCATAGGCCAAGCCCCCGTGAGGAGGAGCCCCGTACTTGAAGGCATTCATCAGGAAGCCGAACTGCTCTTGAGCTCGCTCAGGGGTGAAGCCTAGCAGGTCAAACATCCGTGCCTGTAGCTTGCTGTCGTGGATACGGATCGATCCGCCTCCGACCTCTACGCCGTTGATGACCATATCGTAGGCATTGGCTCGCACCGCCCCTGGGTCTGTCTCCAGCAGGGGTACATCCTCGGGCTTAGGCGAGGTGAAGGGATGGTGCATAGCGTAGAAGCGCTGTGTCTCTTCGTCCCACTCGAAGAGGGGGAAGTCCACGACCCAGAGGCAGGAGAACTTGCTCTTGTCTCTTAGCCCAAGCTGGCTACCCACTTCAAGGCGAAGCTCACAGAGCTGCTTGCGTACCTTCATCGCATCATCACCCGAGAGGATGAGGATGAGATCACCAGGCTTGGCCTGCATCGTCTGTGCTAGCTGCTGGAGGGTCTCCTGAGTATAGAACTTATCCACACTGCTCTTGACCGAGCCATCCGCCTCTACACGGGCATAGACAAGCCCCTTAGCACCGACCTGAGGACGCTTGACGAAGTCCGTCAGTGCATCTAGTTGCTTACGGGTATAGCTGGCTGCTCCCTCGGCGCAGATCCCTCCGATATAGGCTGCATCGTCGAAGACAGAGAAGCCATAGCCCGAGAGTACATCTTTCAGCTCGACGAACTCCATACCGAAGCGGGTATCGGGCTTATCCGATCCGTAGCGCTTCATGGCTTCGTGCCAGCTCATACGTGGGAAGGGGGTCTGGATATCTAGATCAAGGAGCTCCTTGAAGAGGTGACATGTCATCCCCTCGAAGATCGTCAGGACATCCTCCTGCTCGACGAAGCTCATCTCGCAGTCGATCTGTGTGAACTCGGGCTGACGGTCTGCACGAAGGTCTTCGTCACGGAAGCACTTGACGATCTGGAAGTAGCGATCGAAGCCACTCACCATCAAGAGCTGCTTGAAGGTCTGAGGAGACTGAGGTAGGGCGTAGAACTGATTAGGGTTCATACGTGAGGGGACGACGAAGTCACGTGCCCCTTCGGGGGTAGACTTGATGAGGACGGGAGTTTCGACTTCGAGGAAGCCCTCAGCATCTAGGTAGCGACGTACCGCTAGGGCGAAGCGGTGACGGAGCTCGAGATTGGAGCGGACACAGCCACGGCGTAGATCCAGATAGCGGTACTTCATACGGAGGTCATCCCCCCCGTCGGTATCATCTTCGATGGTGAAGGGTGGTACCTCGGCGGGATTGAGGATGCGTAGCGTCGACACAGCGATCTCGATATCCCCTGTGGCGAGCTTAGGGTTCTTGTTCTCTCGCTCGGTGACCTCACCCGTGATCTGGATGACATACTCACGTCCGAGCTTCTCTGCCTCGGCGACAAGAGCCTCCCCGACGAGTGCTTCGTTGAAGACAAGCTGTGTGATCCCGTAGCGATCACGGAGATCGATGAAGGTCATGCCACCCATACGGCGAGCCTTCTGAACCCAGCCAGCGAGCGTCACTTGCTCCCCGACATTGCTGAGGCGCAGAGCGCCACAGGTAGTAGTGCGATACATATTCTTCTTTTGCCTTGCTGACACCGAAGCTAGGACTCAGGTGCCGAGTGATAACTTATGTTTGTATCACAAAAATACAAAGATTGTAGGGGACTTGTACCATAGATACCCCATGTTTCTACGATAGCTACCCTACTTCTCGTGGGAGAGCTACCTCATGGAGGGTGTAGATACAAAAATAAAGCGGGTAGAAGCTGTATCTTGCTTCTACCCACTCTTCAGTCGGGATGACTGGATTCGAACCAGCGACCACTCGCCCCCCAGACGAGTACTCTAACCGGGCTGAGCTACATCCCGAGTGCTCTAGGCATCCCACTATGAGGATTACCCTTTTGCGGTGCAAAGGTAAGGAGAAGATGGTTAATTACCAAATGTCTCCCTAAGAAAGTCCAATCCTTCTCGGATCAGACCTTCATCCTCGACCTCTATGGGTACGATCTCCCCTGGTGCTATGACGCCCATGATCGTGATCGCCCCCGCTGTATTCTTCTTGTCCTGACGCATGAGCCTGAGGAGCTCGGGATAAGCCTTGCAGGTATAGTAGTAGGGTGAGTATAGCTCCCGAGCCAGAGCCATCAGCTGACGAATATACGTTCGGTCATTCCCCTTGATGAGCGATGTGATGTAGCTCTCGATGAGGAGACCAAAGATGACCGCCTCGCCATGAGGAAGGGTGCGAAGGGAGGGATGCGCATGCGAATAAGCCTCCAGCGCATGCCCCACCGTGTGACCGATATTGAGGATGCGGCGAAGCCCTTGCTCACGAGGGTCAGCTTCGACGACCGAGCTCTTGTAGGCAATGCTCTTCTCTATGAGTGCCTGCCACTCCTCGTCCATCAGACCCATGGGATCACCTATATGGAGGACTTCCCGCCAAGCATCCGTGCCCATCAAGGTAGCGTGCTTGATCACCTCACCATAGCCCGAGAGGAGCTCTTCGATGGGGAGCGTGCGGAGGAAATCAATATCTACAAGGACTTCGCTCGCTGGATGGAAGGAGCCGATGAGGTTCTTCACCCCGAGGAAGTCAATAGCCGTCTTCCCTCCTACCGAAGCATCCACCATCGAGAGGAGGGTCGTCGGCACATAGACCGCACGAATGCCTCGCATGTAGGTCGAGGCAGCAAAGCCCCCGAGGTCGAGGAAGGCTCCTCCGCCGATGACGACTAAGACGCTACGACGAGTCGCCCCACCTTCGCTAAGCCAAGCCCACAGCTCCCCGAGGCGCTCCGTCGTCTTACTCTCCTCTCCCCCTGGGAGGATGAGGGTGGTAGGCGGCTCGGATAGCGAGGTGCTGAGTCGAGGGATGAGCTCGGGATGAAGCTCACTCACTCGCTCCTCGAGGAGGATAAACAAACGATCGCAAGCTAGCCCCTCAGCGACTGAGGAGAGCTTGCGATCGAGTATCTGTGTACCGATGATCATCCGTACAGGGCGTAAGCTAAGCCTTCAGCTCCATGGCTCCGAGAAGCTCGTCGACAGCGGCCTTGAGCCCATCGACGTTCTTACCCCCAGCCGTAGCGAAGTGGGGCTGACCGCCACCACCGCCCTGGATGTGCTTAGCAGCGGAGCGAAGGAGCTGGGAGGCGTTCCAGCCTCTTGACTCTACTAGGTCCTTGCTGATCATCAGCGTAAGGCTAGGCTTCTGAGAGCTAGGATCGACACAAGCCGCTACGAAAACGAAGGGCTCATGGAGCTCACCTGCGATCTGGAAGGCGATGTCCTTGACGACCTCAGCGGGCACTTCCTTCTCGACGAGGAAGAGACGTACACCGCCTACCTCGACACGCTTCTCTAGGAGCTGACGCTTCTTCTTGGCGATCTGCTCACGGATATATTCTCCGACTTGCTTGCCGAGCTCTGCATTCTCCTCGAGGGTCTTGCGGATAGCCGTCATCAGCTGAGGACTATTGTTGAAGAGCTGGCGGATACTATCGATCAGGTCGGCCTGCTCGTAGAGGTAGTTCTCTGCGGCTTCGCCGGTCACCGCCTCGATGCGTCGTACCCCTGCAGCGACAGACGACTCACTGGTGATACGGAGCGTACCGATGACACCTGTAGAAGCTACGTGCGTCCCCCCGCAGAACTCCGTAGAAGAGCCAAAGCGGATCACGCGGACATGATCCCCGTACTTCTCACCGAAGAGGGCCATAGCACCCATCTCACGAGCCTCGTCGATAGGCACCTCACGGAACTCTTGCAGTGGGATGCAGGCACGGATGCGACGGGAGACAATGCGCTCGACAGCACGGAGCTGTTCGGGCTCGACCTTAGCAAAGTGAGCGAAGTCAAAGCGGAGCACTTCGTCGGAGACGAACGATCCCTTCTGCTCGACATGTGCCCCGAGGACTTCACGAAGAGCCTCGTGCAGTAGGTGGGTAGCCGAGTGATTCGCTTCGATGCGGTGGCGACGCTCTTCGTCGACGACAGCACGGAAGGCTCCCTCGAGCGAGGCGGGGAGCTTCTTCATCAGGTGGATGGCGAGGTTATTCTCACGCTTGGTGTCGAAGATCTCATACTTGGTATCATCGGAGGCGATGAGGAAGCCCTTATCACCGACCTGCCCCCCCATCTCTGCATAGAAGGGAGTCTCAGAGAGCACTACCTGATAGAAGGTCGTATTCTTCTGCTTCACCTCACGGTAGCGAAGGATCTCGGTCGTGCACTCCAGTGTGTCGTAGCCTACGAAGTGTACAGCAGAGCCTTCGCTGACGACCTGCCAGTCACCGGCATCGATGGTAGCGGCATTGCGTGCACGCTCCTTCTGCTCCTGCATGGCCTTATCGAAGCCTGCTTCATCAACGCTCAGCCCCTGCTCCGTTAGGATCAAGGCCGTCAAGTCTAGGGGGAAGCCATAGGTATCATAGAGGACGAAGGCATCGTGTCCGTCTAGGACCGTCTTACCTGCTTTCTTAGCCTCTTCGATCTGCTTATCCAGGAGGCGAATACCCGTCTCCAGCGTACGCAGGAAGCTCTCTTCCTCCTCACGCATCACCTTAGAGATGAGGTCACGACCAGCGATGAGCTCGGGATAGGCATCACCCATCGTCTCGATGAGTACGGGTAGGAGGCTGTACATGAAGGCCTCACGACGCCCTAGGAAGGTATACCCATAGCGCACGGCACGGCGAAGGATACGGCGGATCACATAGCCAGCCTTAGCATTGGAGGGGAGCTGCCCATCGGTGATAGCGAAGGCGATGGTTCGGATATGGTCTGCGATGACACGCATAGCGACATCCGACTTAGTATCTGCCCCGTATTCGATCCCCGTCAGGGTAGCGATCGCCTGGATCATGGGAGTGAAGACATCGGTATCGTAGTTCGAAGTCTTGCCCTGCATCGCCATGCAGAGGCGCTCGAAGCCCATCCCCGTGTCGATGACACGATTAGGCAGGGGCTCGAGCGAACCATCCGCCTTGCGGTTGTACTGCATGAAGACGAGGTTCCAGATCTCGATGACCTGTGGGTGGCTCTGATTGACTAGCGAAAGGCCGTCTACAGCCTTGCGCTCCTCGTCGGAGCGAATATCGATATGGATCTCAGAGCAAGGACCGCAGGGGCCTTGGTCACCCATCTCCCAGAAGTTGTCGTGCTTATTGCCGTTGATGATCCGCTCCTTGGGTAGGTGCTTCTCCCAGATAGCAGCGGCTTCGTCATCACGCTCTAGCCCTTCGGCGGGAGCACCCTCGAAGACCGTCACATAGAGACGCTCGGGCGAGAGCTTCAGTACCTCGGTCAGATATTCCCACGCCCAGTCGATCGCTTCCTGCTTGAAGTAGTCGCCGAAGGACCAGTTACCCAGCATCTCAAACATGGTGTGGTGATAGGTATCGTGCCCTACCTCCTCGAGGTCGTTGTGCTTACCGCTTACACGGAGGCACTTCTGGGAGTCCGCTACACGGCTGTGCTTGATCTCAGCATTACCGAGGATAATGTCCTTGAACTGGTTCATCCCTGCGTTGGTGAACATCAGGGTAGGGTCGCCCTTGATGACCATCGGAGCCGATGGTACGATCGTATGCCCCTTGCTCTTAAAGAAGGCTTTATATGACTCGCGGATCTCTTTTGAGGTCATTTGTTTCTTTGTCTAGGTGATATGTTGGTTTTATCGTGCAAAGGTACGCTATTTATAGGTAGTGTCGAAGCCTCACCCCTTCGCCGACCTCTTGATGCCCCACTCGAAGAGGAAGAGATCGACGGAAGACAAAAATACGCTGGCGAAGGAAGGACTTCACCCCGACGAATTTGTGGGGGCGATCCACGGGGCGAAAGGGCGCTGTCTGGAGCACTCCGAGCGAAGTCTTCCGAAGGAGTAAAAAACGACCTACGGTAGGTCGCAAGGACGACCCACGGTAGGTCGTCATCACGACCTACAGTAGGTTTTTTCGGCGACCTACCATGGGTCGTTTTTTGTCCCCTCCCAAAGCCCCATTCTAGAGGGGTAGATCGAGGCTGAATTTAGGGAGGGAGGAATTGCCCGATTTTGAGGGGCGGTGATGCTCGGTGGAAGGCGGAGGGATCATGGCTTCTCTGGAGATGAAAGCTAGTGAAAAGGAGCGGGGAAAGAGGGCGGTGCGTACACACTCTTAGCTACGGACTATTCGACAGAAGACATCGAGAACATAGATCTTCGGAAGTAATAGACAGATATACAAGGGATAGTCGTATATTTGTCCTACATTATCTGGCTAGGCGAGACTTCTCCTAGCTTTCCCTTCGGAAAAAGGTAGCCCAAACCGTTATGAACCAAAAGACAATCCTTACCGCACTGACACTATGTGCCCTCGGAGGAAGCCTCCAGGCACAAGCCCAAGAAGCTAAGTACTTCAACCCCGTGACAGCTGCCGTCCCTTCCCTTCAGATCACACCCGACGCTCGCGCCGCAGGGATGGGTGACCAAGGGACTTCCACCACCCCCGACCCCTATTCGCAGTATTGGAACCCCGCTAAGTTTGCGTTCATCACCAGCAAGGCGGGCTTCACTCTCGGCTATACCCCTTGGCTCTCCCGTCTGGTGAGCGACATCGCCCTGATGCAGGTCTCGGGCTACATGAAGCTCGGCGAAGATGACCGCCAAGCACTGGGGGCCTCCCTGCGCTACTTCACCATGGGCAAGCTCCCCTCCTGGGATGCTTCGGGTCGAAGCCTAGGTGAAGCGCACCCGAATGAATTCGCCATCGATGCCAGCTACTCCCGTAAGCTCTCCGAGAGCTACTCCATGGCGGTAGCTCTGCGCTATATACACTCCGACCAAGGGACCAAGGAGCAGGGGAATAACCCTGGCTCGGCACTGACGGCCGACATCTCGGGCTACCTACGCAAGTACATCAGCATCGGTAGCGCTGAGAGCCTCTGGTCACTGGGCTTCAATGTCCGCAACATCGGGTCGAAGATCTCCTTCGACGGTGGGACGACCAGTTCCTTTGTCCCCGCTAACCTCGGCATCGGTACGGGTCTCCTCTACCCCATCGATGAGCTGAACATGATCTCCCTCAACGTCGAGGCCAATAAGCTCCTCGTGCCCACGCCCCCACTTGGCGATGCGAAGAAGGCCGAAGAGTACCAGAAGATCTCGGCAGTCTCGGGGATCTTCCGAAGCTTCACCGACGCACCTGGGGGCTTCTCCGAAGAGCTAAAGGAAGTGCACTGGAGCATAGGGGCGGAGTACAACTACAACGATAAGTTCTTCATGCGGGCAGGCTACAGCTATCTCCACCCCACCAAGGGCAACCTACAGGCCTTCACCGCAGGGGCAGGCTTCCGTATAAGCGCCTTCCGTGTCGATGCCTCCTATCTGATGTCGACGATCTCCGACAATCCTCTTGATCAAACCCTCCGCTTCAACCTCGCCTTCGACATCGAAGGTCTACGAAGCCTCTTCAAATAAGTATCTCCCCATCTCTATGCGACAAATACCCTTCCGCACTGGCTTCGGCTACGACGTCCACCGACTGAGCGACGGCTACGAACTCTGGCTAGGCGGTATCAAGATCCCCTACGAGCAGGGTCTCGAAGGCCATTCGGACGCCGACGTCCTCCTGCACGCTGTCTGTGATGCCCTCCTAGGGGCAGCTGCCCTAGGAGATATCGGGGTGCACTTCCCCCCGACAGATATGGCGTTCAAGGGGATCGACAGCAAGATCCTCCTAGAGCGCACCTGCCAGCTCATCCGTGAAGCAGGCTACGAGATCGGCAATATCGACGCTACCGTCGCTGCCGAAGCACCTAAGCTCAATCCCCATATCCCCGAGATGCGCCGAGTGATGGCCGAGGTGATGGGTATCCCCGTCTCTGCGATCTCTCTGAAGGCAACCACCTCGGAGCGCATGGGCTTCGTCGGGCACCGGGAGGGGATGGCTGCCTATGCTACGGCGCTCATCGCCTACGCTTCAGCCCTCGAATAAGCACTAGGGAGGTAGATCGCCTCCCTTCGTCCTCCCCCAATAAAAGAGCCCCTGGATCACGATCGTGATCCAGGGGCTCTTGCCTTTAGTTAGCACTAAGCTTCGGATGGGAAAGGATAAGACCTCCGCTGAGGCTAACTAGTCAAACTTCTTCTTGTAGCGCTCCGAGGCATCACCCATGAACTCCTTGATGCGCTGCTCTTGGTCACGCTTGCAGATGAGCAGGACACCCTTGCTCTGAGCGACGATACAGTCATCGATGCCTTGGACGACGACGAGCTGTTCGCTTTCATCTCCATCGAGCGAGACGATGTTCCCCTTAGCCTCGTAGAAGAGGGCCTCGGTGTGTAGGGCGACATTCGCCTCAGGCTCCTCACGCTTGAGCTCGTAAAGTGAGCCCCAAGTGCCGAGGTCTGCCCAGCCGAAGTCCACGGGGAGGACCATCACATTGTCAGCCTTCTCCAGCACAGCGTAGTCAATAGAGATATTGGGGCACTGAGAGAAGATCGCCCCTACACGGTCCTGCTCCTCGGCCGTAGCATAGGCGCCGTTGGCCTCGTCGAGGACGGAGGTCAGGGCAGGCAGGTGGAGGTTGAAGGCATCTAAGATCGTACGGACATTCCAAGCGAACATCCCACTATTCCACAGGAACTCACCACTCTCGTAGAATACCTTGGCCATCTCATAATTCGGCTTCTCGGTGAAGGTCTTCACCTTCACAAAGTGCTCCTCCTCGGCATCGGTGAACTGGATGTATCCGTAGCCCGTCTCGGGGCGAGAGGGACGGACACCTAGGGTCACGAGCTTCGGGTGCTCACGCACATACTCCAGCGAACGGCGGATAGCTTCGTCGAAGACATCCTCCTGGAGGATCAGATGGTCTGCAGGGGTGACAAGGATATTAGCGTTGGGATTCTTGGCATAGATATGATAGGTTGCCCAGCCGATACAGGGAGCTGTATTGCGACGCATAGGCTCCAGCAAGATCTGCCCTGGGGTCAGCTCGGGGAGTTGCTCGAGGACGAGGTCTCGGTAGATGGCATTGGTTACGACGACAAAGTTCTCTTTGGGGATCACCTTAGAGAAGCGATCAAACGTCATCTGCAGGAGAGAACGACCAGTAGCGAAGATGTCAAGGAACTGCTTCGGCTTGGTCTCACGGCTGTAGGGCCAGAAGCGACTTCCGACGCCGCCCCCCATGATGACACAATAGTTGTCTGTGTGCATAGTCTCTATAATTAACTATCCGGGTTACTATAACTACACAAATATAGGTAATTAAGCCATACGATGAGCATAATGACAGAGAAATACCCAAGTGCCCTCCAAAGACCTGATGCTGAGCGGGCCAATGGATCCCTCCTTCAATTAGGGCTCTCGGGAGGGCTCAAAAAACGACCTACGGTAGGTCGCCGAAAAAACCTACTGTAGGTCGTCATCACGACCTACAGTGGGTCGCATCGACGACCTACAGTAGGTTTCCCCAGAGCTCTTCCCAAGGGCGAGCTAAAACACCTTGGAGGATGGGGTGCTTTCCCCAAGGAAACCCCTAGTTTTCCCACACCGCTTTTCACTCCAATTAAGACAGGCAAAAATCAGGCTATTCGAACCCAAAAAGATCGGTCGCTCCATCCTAGGACGGAGCGACCGATCTTCGTAGGATCATGCCGGGAGCTCAGCGAACTCCCCGACCGCTAGATAGAGTAGAGGATGCTGATCGACTCGTGGTTGATCACACGGTTGATCGCCTCAGCGAAGATATTAGCCACCGAGACGATGTGGATCTTATCTGACTGCTTGCGCAAGGGGATGGAATCGGTGAAGATGATCTCCTTGAGCGCAGAGGCATTGATACGCTCCGTAGCAGGATCGCTGAGCACAGCATGGCTGGCAGCAGCACGTACGCTACGAGCCCCATTAGCCATCATCAGGTCAGCAGCCTTACAGATCGTACCCGCGGTATCGACGATGTCGTCCACGAGGATGACGTCCTTACCTTCGACATCCCCGATGATGGTCATCTCGGCGACTTCGTTGGCCTTGGCACGGCTCTTATGACAGATGACCATGGGCACACCGAGGAACTTCGCATACGAGTTAGCACGCTTAGCCCCACCGACGTCAGGCGTAGCGATCACCGTGCGCGAGAGGTCGGAAGTCTGGCGTAGATAGTCGATGAAGACCATCGAAGCATAGAGGTGGTCCACAGGGACATTGAAGAAGCCCTGGATCTGGTCTGCGTGCAGGTCCATCGTGATGACACGGGTCACCCCGGCAGTACTCAGCAGGTCAGCCATGAGCTTAGCTCCGATGGAGACACGTGGCTTATCTTTACGGTCCTGGCGAGCCCACCCGAAGTAAGGGATCACTGCAGCGATGTAGTGCGCCGAAGCACGCTTAGCAGCATCGATCATCAGGAGGAGCTCCATCATATTATCCGAAGATGGATAGGTAGACTGGACAAGGAAGACATCCTTACCACGGATGCTGTCCTTGTAGTAGACAGAGAACTCTCCGTCTGCGAAGTGCTCTACTTGCATGTCGCCTAGGTGCAGTCCTAGAGCCTCGGCGATCTTAGCTGCCAGATCCGTCGAAGCTGAGCCTGCGAAGATGGCAACATTCTTAGTATCAATAGCCATTAGGGTGTATGAATATTATCGGGCTCTCCATTGTGGGGAGTCTTTTCTTCTACTTATTTGCGTCGGAGCACTAGAGCAGTGCGGGAGGGGATGTAGAGGGCGAGTGGCGCCAGAGCCTCGCAGTCGAGTGTCTTGGCCTCGTACGGTAGTGACTGGTAGGTAAGTGTGTCGTCTACCAGAGCATACCCCCCGAAATCCTTGCTATCGGTGTCGAGTACGACGGTGTAGCTCCCCTTAGGAAGTAGGATCTGATAGTCAGTGTAGGAGCGGGTGGGATGGAAGTTGAAGACGAAGATAAGATCACCACGACCAAAGGCTAGGATCTGCTCCTCTTCTTGGATGTGATACTGCTGGAGTGAGCAGGCGGTAAACTCTGGGGAAGAGGCCACGAGATGCACCATCGCCTTGTCGAAGTTCTGTAGGTCGTGATAGAGAAGATCCTTGTTGTCCGCTAGGCTCCACTGACGGCGTGCGTAGTGGTAGGACCAGCCATTGCCTTCACGAGGGAAGTCGATCCACTCGGGATGACCAAACTCGTTCCCCATGAAGTTCAGGTATCCTCCATTCATCGTCGCCACGGTAGCTAGGCGAATGAGCTTGTCTAGCGCTACGGCTCTATCCGTCTGTAGCGTGCGGGTCGAATGGCTCATGTGCCAGTACATCTCAGCATCTGCCAGACGGAAGATGATCGTCTTATCTCCGACGAGGGCTTGGTCGTGGCTCTCTGCATAGCTGATCGTCTTCTCCTCCTCACGACGGTTCGTCAGTTCGTACCAGATAGCACCTGGGCTCCACTCTTCGTCAGGACGCTCGGTGATGAGCTTCGTCCAGAAGTCGGGGATATTCATCGACAGGCGGTAGTCGAAGCCGAAGCCACCATCCTCTATAGGAGAAGCCAGCCCTGGCATACCGCTCACCTCCTCTGCGATGGTGATGGCATCGGGATAGACGCTATGGATGAGCTTATTGGCTAGGGTCAGGTAGGCCATAGCATCGGCATCCTGCAGACCATTGAAGTAGTCCGAATAGGAATTGAAGCTCTCCCCTAGCCCGTGATTGTAGTAGAGCATCGATGAGACACCATCGAAGCGGAAGCCATCGAACTGGAAGACTTCTAGCCAGTACTTACAGTTCGAGAGAAGGAAGTGCATCACATTGTTTCGCCCATAGTCGAAGCAGAGTGAATCCCAAGCAGGATGGTCGCCACGAGGTCCTTCGTGGAAGAAGAGTGTACGTGATCCATCGTAGCGGGCAAGGCCTTCGACCTCATTGCGCACCGCATGGCTATGTACCAGGTCCATGATGACCTTCAGCCCAAGCCCATGGGCAGCATCGATCAGTGCCTTCAGGTCATCAGGTGTACCGAAGCGACTACTCGGTGCATAGAAGCTCGAGACATGGTAGCCAAAGGATCCATAGTAGGGATGCTCCTGCACGGCCATGATCTGTATAGCGTTGTAGCCAAGGTCGACGACACGTGGGAGTACCTGCTCTTGGAACTCTCTATACGTACTTACCTTACCTTCCTCCGAAGACATACCTACATGACACTCATAGATCATGAGTGCTTCGTCTTTCTTCCCTGGGCGAGCATTGCGGAAGACGTAGGGCTCCTCGGGATCCCAGACCTGAGCGCTGAAGATACCCGTCTCGCTGTCCTGGACTACACGGCTTGCCCATGCAGGGATGCGCTCTCCACAGCCATGGCCCCAGCAGACGAAGAGGCGGTAGAGGTCTCCATGGTGCAGTACCTGATCGGAGATATGGATCTCCCAGTTGCCATAGTCATCGACACGCTTGAGCTTCCAGACGGACATGCGTTGCCAATCGTTGAAGGAGCCTATGAGCTGGACGCTATGTGCACCGGGGAGGAACTCCCTGAGGATCCAGCAACCCTTCTTCTTATCTCGGTGCAAGCCGTAGTGAAGGTAGCCATCGGCGAACTGCTCCAGAGGGATATCCCCTCCCTGAGTGATGGATCGTTCACGAGCGTGGGTGAACTCCATCCGACGGCGGATGCGCTCTTCATAGGGCTTGAGCCAAGGGTCGTTTGCTACTAACTTCGTCATAGTCGTGTCTGTAATGTATGTGTACCTAGGGCGTGTGAGAGGAAGGGGCTACTTCAGATTGAGAATAAGTGTCGAGGGCAGTTGTGAGAGGAGGTCTTCGCACGTGTCGAAGGCTTCCTGCCAATGGGTGTAGCTGACGACGACCAGGTCGCACCCTTCGGGAAGTGATAGGAGCTTATCAGGGAGAAGCTCTTCGCCTGGATGCAAGCTGAGGCTCTGAGGAGGAAGGTCTCGGCTAGCGATGATGCGTAGCGTCGCCTTGTTGTTCTCAGCCATAGTGCGTGCATAGGGCAGTAGGCGCAGGTCTCCAGGATTAGCTACATAAAGGAGGATATTCTTCGGGGAATGGAAGGAGCGACTGAGGAGTACCCCTACGGAGCAAGGTGCCCGATGGACAAAGTAGGCCATCTTGTCACGGAGCATGCTGTGGATCGTCAGGAGTGACTCGGTCGTACGTACGGAGAAGCTCCCCACACGACGCTTCATCTGCTGACGCATGGTAGTAGCCTCTCGGTCATCTTCGTCGGAGGAGAGACGCACACCAGCACCGACGATGAGTAGGTTGTACTTCTCTGCCGTGAGCTTGGTGAGGATCGTCCCTTCGACTTCGTCTGCTACGAGGTGCTCGGTCTCTAGGGGCTGGCTCAGCTGCTGCGCCTCCTGCATGATGGGACGGAAGCTATCCTCGAAGAACTTATCTAGTTCGATCGAATTGATGTTCTTATCCGTCGTGATATGCAGGGCTGTGACATTGGGGTGCGCTTCCCCACGGCGCAGGAGCTGATCCGTCAAGCGAAGCAGGGTCACCCCAGAGCTAGGACGGCCGAAGGAGAGGAGTACCTTAGCCCCAGCCTGCTTGTCGATGGTCTCAATACGGTCCCGACGACGCTCCCCAAGGCGGATGACCCAATTGATCATATGTACCATGGGCATCGTCATGACGGTGGTGATGACGGTCATCAGCACAAGGACGGCATAGATAGCGGGAGGAAGGATCTTCATCTCGTAGCCGATCCCCAGGACGACGAGTTCCATCAGTCCACGGGTATTCATGAAGGCTCCGAGGAAGATACTATTGCGGGGGCTCTCACCCGAAGCACGGGCAGAGATATAGGTACCACCGACCTTGCCCACGACAGCTATCAGCGTGAAGACGCCGAGGAGTGCCCAGCGCTCGGGGCTATCTATGAGGCCGAGCTCCGTCTGTAGTCCACTAGAGACGAAGAAGAGCGGGAGGAAGAGCATGAGGGAGACATCCTCGATCTTGTCCGTGACGATCTTGCGGAAGGACAGGTCTTCAGGCATGACCAGCCCGAGCATAAAGGCACCGAAGAGGGCGTGCATACTCAGTAGCTCGGTGATATAGGACGAAAGCAGGAGGAGGATGAAGATCGTACCGACCATCCCGTGGCTGATGACCTCGGTATTGTTGTACACCTTACCCGCTGCACGGAAGAGCGGACGGATGACCCCAAAGATCACCAGCAGATAGACGATGAGGAAGAGGAGATTGTAGCCCGTGCTCATCAGGCTACCACTCTGGGCGATGGCGATGATCGCTGCCAGCATGAGCCAAGCAGTGATGTCCCCCGCCGCTGCTGTAGAGAGGGAGAGCTTCCCGAGGTGCGTGCGCTGGAGGTTATTCTCCTGGATGATACGTGCCAGCACAGGGAAGGCCGTAATGCTCATGGCTATCCCGATGAAGAGAGCAAAGGGGGTGAAGTCCGTCAGCCCTGCAGCATAGTCACTATAGATGGTATAGCTCAGCGGGAGGGAGAGGAGGAAGGGGATGAAGATCCCCGTATGACTGATGATGATGCTACTGCGAAGCTGCTTGCGTATGTCTCCGAGACGAAGCTCCATCCCCACGGCGAACATGAAGAGGATCAGCCCGAAGTTACTCAAGAGCTGGATATTAGACAGGCTAGGGGCGGGGAAGAGCGCATCGAAGGTCTCGGGGGCCACACGCCCGAAGAGCGAAGGCCCGAGGAGTATCCCCGCTACGATCTCACCTATGACGGCCGGCTGGTGGATCTTACGGAAGAGCCAGCCCATAGCTCGTGCAGCGATGAGGATGATGAGGATCTGTAGGAGCAGTACCCCTATCGTGGAGTCAGCATGGTGGGAGACACTGGTCTGAAAGTCGGCGAAGGCGCCACGGAGCGTCATCGCTCCTTCGGCAGTGGGGCGCAGGGTCGAAGGGGTCAGACTTTCTCCGAAATAGAGAGTCCCCCAGAGGGCCGCCACTGAGATGAGCAGTATGAAGATGTAGAAGACAAAGGGAAGGAATCCCCGTTGCTTAGGCATGCTATTCTGTTCTGTTTAAGCTCAAGGATATACCGGAGAGAGGCATGACCTCCATCACCGATCCCCATTCGCACCTCCAAAGATACAAATTCTTTAGTAAGGGGCTAGGAGAAGGCTTATCCAACATGGCGCAAAGCCCCGCTCCATCTGGGCTCTCGACGCCCTCTACCCGCACCCCATCGGGAAAACCTACTGTAGGTCGCATCGACGACCCACGGTAGGTCGTCATCACGACCTACAGTAGGTTTTTTCAGCGACCTACCGTAGGTTCCTCACAAGACCCTCCAAACCCTCATGGCATCAGCCTTTGCAGGTGGTACTCATTTGCCTTTTTGAAAAAGGTTTAGTAACTTTACACCGAAGCCAAGAAGCGCGTCAATCCTAGGCCTTGGCTCATCACTATCACGACAGAGCAATCAGTAACTACTAATTTCTATTCTACGCCCATGATCGAACTTATCGGAACAAATGCAGGTCTCGTCTGGAACTCCCTAGACAAACTTGGCAAAATGGATATCAAGGCTCTGAAGAAGGCCACTAAGCTCCGCTCAGACAAAGAACTATATGCAGCCCTTGGCTGGCTAGCTAAGGAAGGCAAGCTCCACTTCGACGAGTCGGGCGAAGATCTTCTCATCGAGCTCGTCTACTAGCCTCCAATAGGCTCGTCTAGACGCCACTCATCACCACTCCTACACAAGGCTATCTCTCCCACAGTGAAGGGATAGCCTTTCTCTTTATCTCAACACCCATTATCTTCTTTTATGAATACTCCTCTTCGCAGACCCGTTCGAGCATCGAACTTTGAGCTTCTCCGTCTACTAGCGATGCTCCTAGTACTGATCCTCCATGCCAACTACCTCACCTTCCACTTCCCTACCTTTGAAGCTTTACATGATCAACCTCTAGGGTCACTCGGGCGGATCTGGAGTGAATCTCTTGCCATCGTCGGAGTAAATGTCTTCGTCCTCATCTCAGGGTACTTCGGCATACGACTGCGCATCAAGGGAATGGTAAGCCTGCTCTTCCAAGCGGCCTTCTACACTATCGGAATCTACTTAACCCTCGTCACTCTTGATCTCGAGCCCTTCCAATCCAAAGCTTTCTTAAGAACGTTCTACCCACTGGATCGAAGTAAGGAGTGGTTCCTACCGACCTATCTAAGCCTTATGATCTTTGCTCCGCTTCTCAATAGCTTTATCCAGAAGCAGAACAAGCAGATGCATAGAAACTATCTCATATTTTTCTATATACTCTCCACTCTCTTCGGTTTTCTCTCTGATCAACTCGGTGTCCAAAACGGCTATTCACTCATTTCTTTCTGTGGAATCTACCTCTTAGGACGTTATTTCGGTCTCTACCCCGAAGAGATCAATCGCTACAAGACCACCACCCTCATCGGTATCTATCTCGGGATTAGCTTCGCACAATCTTTAGCTCTCTTCGCCTACGGTTATATTTCGGGGCTGTCAATCGAAGCAAATGCCCTCACTGGGAAATTCCTTAGCTATGCCTCCCCGCTAAATATCCTCACGGCCACAGCACTCTTCCTAGCCTTCTCTCGGCTGAAGCTCCAGAGTCGAGCCATCAACTGGATCGCCTCCTCCACCTTCGCAGTGTATCTCATCCACTGCAATGGACGCCTTATCGGATATTATACGGGATATATACACGGGCTCAGCGAGCACCCTGTCGGTGTGTTCTTAGGTATGGTTGCGGTGTTTATTCTCCTTGTCTTCGCTGGGAGCATTCTCATTGACAAGGTGCGTCTCCTGCTGTGGGAATGGATCTTCTCACCCCTCTATGATCGTCTAAGATCGAGCTGGGAGAAGCGGGGTTGGCCTCTACTTAGGCTCCCCGAGTAGAGGGAGCGCTACTCCTTCGTCACCGCCTCGATCGCTCCGTCGGCGAAGCGAATAGAGAGGTCGACACCGGACGCTAGTTGCTCCCGACGGGTGATGATCCTTCCGCCTACAGAGACCAGGCTGAAGCCTCGGCGTAGGACCTCATCGGGGTGCGCCAGGCGGATGGCCTGCTCCTGACGCTCGAGGGTCGCCCCTAGGCGCTCCCTGAGACGCTCTACCGATAGGGGAAGCGGGGCAAGGCTCTTCGCTAGCTCCTGGCGGTAGTGCCTGACGAGATAGCTCGTGAGTAGCGGAAGTTGACGGGTGGTGAAGTGAAGCTGATGACGGGATTGATCGAGATAGCTTCTCGCTGAGAGTGTGAGCTGGGAGGGAAGCTGGATCAGGTGACGTCGCTCCCGATCAAGCCGACCTCGGGCGAGGAGAGGTAGCCGAGAGGCCACCGAATGAAGCCAAGCCGTTCGCTCCATAGAGAGTGTCTGTAGGCGAAGGAGGAGCTGACGCTGACGCTGTACAAGTTCCCCGAGCTCCACAGCCAGCTCTTCTATGAGGAAGCTCGCTACCGCCGTCGGGGTCTTCAGCGAAGTATGGGCGATGAGGTCGAGTACCGAGACATCTCGGTCGTGACCTATCCCTGAGATAACGGGTAGGGGGAACTGCGCCACCGCTTCGCAGAGCGTATAGTCGTCGAAGGCCCTCAGCTCGCTCACTGCTCCTCCCCCACGGATGATCACCACCGCATCAAACGCATCTGCCACATTAAGTATACGCTCCAGCGCCCCGAGGATAGAGGCTGTAGTCTCATTCCCCTGCATCTGTGCACGGAAGAGCGCCGTATAGAAGACCACCCCGTAAGCATTGGTATGGAGCTGACGCATGAAGTCACCATAGCCCGCAGCCGTGGGCGATGAGATGATGGCAATCCGCTGGAGGGGACAGGGGAGCTCGAGCTCCTTATTCAGTTCGAAGAGACCATGTCGCTTGAGACGAGCGATAGTCTCTAGACGTAGGCGGGCGATCTCACCGAGGGAATAGTTCGGGTCAATATCGACGATGTTGAGGCTCAGCCCATACTGCGGATGGAAGGAGACCCCCACCAGCGCTAGGATACTCATCCCAGAGGTGAGCTTACCCACCCCTTGCGCCTCAAAGGCTCGCTCAATAGCAGTGTATGATGACGACCAGATCGTAGCACGCACCTTCGCCACGACTTCACCTCCAGCTCCCTTCTCTAAGAGCTCCAGATAGCCATGACCTTGCCCACCAGCACGCCTCAGATCACTGACCTCCGCCCGCACCCAATAGCGGTCGGGGAAGGAGTGCTCTAAACAGCGTCTGACCGAACTCAAGAGCTCGGTCAGACTAAATGAACGTATGGGGGCGGGATGAGCCACTACTCTGGGAGATGATCAGGGATATGAATGCTTCGCTCGAAGGCTACATCGAGCGAGATCAGCGTCTCAGTAGCGACGACCCCAGGGAGCCCCTGGATGGTACCGTTGAGGATACGCATCAAGTCGTTGTTGTCAATAGCATAGAGCTTGATGAGCATCGTGTAGGGACCTGTGGTGAAGTGACATTCGACGATCTCGGGGATCTCACTCATGCGCTCAGCTACCTCCTTGTACAGCGAGCCACGTTCGAGGCTGACACCGACATACGTACAGGTATTATAGCCGATCTTCTTGGGATTGACGTGGTACTTCAGCGAGGTGAGCACACCATTCTCGATCATGCGCATCAGACGCTGATTGACGGAGGAGCGAGAGCTATTCTCACCTTCCGCTACATCACGTAGGGGGACACGAGCATTCGTCGTCAGTCGTCTCAGGATCTTGAGATCCAGGTCATTCAGTTTCTTCATATACAGTACGGGAGTATTCTTTTTACCTGACCTATTTAGTACAAATTTAGTAAACTTCTTATGAATAGCAGGGATATTCGACTATAATCTTGACCGCTTGACCAAAATTAGAGTACAAAGCGACACACCTTGACCTTCCACTCTGATGCGGTAAGTTCCCCCACCCTAGCCCTTCATCCACACCTCAAAGAAGGGGTGCATACATACCTAACAAAAACACCCCATTCATGGGTCGCTCGAGCGACCCATGAATGGGGGACTTCGGTGACCCATGAATGGGTCCCTTTAGCGATGGATAATAGGAAGTGGATTAGAGCCGTATTTATCTACATACTGAAGGCCTTCGTGGTGCTTGGTCTAAGGTTGGGATGGGAGGTTCTTCCCCTCTAGTTCTGCCTCACCGAGCTGACGTAGGATGGGAAGGCACTTGAGCTGAGGGAAGGAGGCCAGATGAAGGCGGTAGTAGTCGAGGAGGTAGTCCAAGATCACGCCTCGCTGCTGACGGCTGTAGGCAAAGTGATGCATGTTGGCATACGTCATTCTCAGGAGCTGCGGTAGGTGAAGGGTCTCCTCGGGGGAGAGGCAGTGGGCGTGCCTATCGAGGACGTAGCCTTGCTCCGAGAGGCTGAAGCACCAGCCTGCTCCCTCGGGGCGCTCCGAGATCTCAGGGCTGATCCCGAGGACGGGGAGTAGCGAGATCAGAAGACAGAGGTGGTAGTTCGCTCCCCCTCGGCGAAGTCCTTCCCAGAAGGTCAGCGAGGAGGTCAGGTGGTCATAGAGATGTTCGTCGGGGAGCGGAGCCGTCAGTATGCGGTAGAGGAACTCGCTAAGGAAGATTGCCTGCGCTCCCTTCGCTGGATCCAGGTGCACGGCATGGCGTGGCTGTAGACTTCGCACCTCTTGGATCCGGACAAGCTCCCGGCGTGGGCTCTGGCTGAGCGTAACCTCCACCTCCGAGAGCGGACGAAGTTGCTCACGGATCAGATTCCTTCGGTTCGATGCCTCGGGCACTAGGGCAGCCACATGCCCCAGAGCACGGCTATAGAGGTGCACGATGCTATAGCGATCGCTGTAACGGGTGCGATGAAGGACTAGGGCAGGAGTCGTCGTATAATTCATCTGGGGCGGATAGTAAGGGCGGAAGAAGGGGGATGCTTCTGAGAGAAGTAGATGGGATATAGAAAGGGGAGCCTACGGGATGCAGTCGAAGAGGAGGCCGGACTATGGGGTAAGGCTTAGCTCTCCCCTTAGAAAAGGAGAAGCACCAAGCTTAGCAAGAAGAAGTGGGATATAAAGGAAGAGTCTGTAGTCCATCCTCTCTGTGGTAGAGGGGCGGACTACAGACTCTTCGTCGAGGGAGTGCTAGGATCGCACGTGTCGGTATAGACGCTTAGTCTACCTGGACAACGAGGATCTTCGAGTTACTCCAGAATGCCTGTGCATTCTTGATATAGAGGACGAGTTGCTTGTCAGACCCAGGGACGAGCTCATAGGACGAAGCAGGGTGTACCGTCAAGAGGCGAGCCTTGCGACTGAAGAGAGGGATCTGTGAGAGCTCACGTAGGTCAGTCTTGGTGAAGTAGCTCATGTTAGCATTCTCCGTGACGACACGCCCACTCTTGATGAGGTTCATATCCTTGAGGTCCGAGCTCGTACCGATGCAGTAGCGTACGGTGTTCAGCTCCTTCTCCTGAGCAGCAAGCGCTTCTGCCTGCTGTGCGGTAGCGACATTGAGACGATCGACGTCGCTATTACGCTCGGTGAGCATGGAGTCCAGCACACCGATAGCGAAGTTCTTGCGCTGGAGCTCTTCGGTGAGCTCTATGACACGCTGCTTCTGGTTCTCTAGTTCCTTGCGGAGGACGGCGATGGTGTTACGCAGGCGCTTATTGTCCTTACCGCTTGCCTCGAGCTTCTTGGTGAGCTGGTCGAGGGCTTCGCTACTTGCACGGAGCTTATCGTTGATCAGGAGCATGTTGTCCTTGATACGGTCACGCTCAGAGCGCTGGATATCACCATTACGAGGATTGACATTGATCATCCCCTCGACCGAAGAGATCTCCTGGAAGTTGGTAAGCACACTTGCCACAAGCGAGTCAGTCTCGTGTAGCTCAGCCTCGTAGTTTTGATTGATGAGTGCTAGCGAATCATACTGCTCCTTGAGTGTCTTGTAGTCACTAGAGTTCTTCCCACAGGAAGCCAGAGTTAGCAGCATTGCTGCACCAAAGATTAGTCTCTTTGTCATAGCTGTTGTATTATTTATTCCACTTCTTTGAGCGCTTCATCTTCCGTCGTTCGTCTTCGGTAGATGGGTCTAGGGAGGGATCTATATCCTCCTTAGCCTTGTCAAATGTAGTATTTCTTCCTATAACTAGTACAAACTCCCCTCTTGGCTCTCGCTCTGTGAAGTGCTGTATGACCTCAGAGAGTGACCCTCGGACAGTCTCCTCGTAGAGCTTCGTGAGCTCACGTATCGCCACCACGGGGGTCGACGAATGCATATACTGGGAGAGTTGCTCTAATGTCTTAACGAGTCTATGGGGAGATTCGTACAAAATGGTCGTACAGCCCGAGTTTGCGATCTCCTTGAGCTTCGTCTGTCGCCCTTTCTTCACCGGGAGGAAGCCCTCGAAGATGAAACGGTCGGAGGGAAGCCCAGAGACCACCAACGCCGGTACAAAGGCCGTCGCCCCGGGGAGACACTCCACGTCGATACCCCGCTCGATACAGGCACGTACCAAGAGATAGCCCGGGTCGGAGATAGCCGGTGTCCCTGCGTCGGTAATCAGTGCCACTTCGCCCTCCGCCTCGATACGCTGGCAGATGCGATCGAGGGTCTGATGCTCATTGAACTTATGGTAGCTCTGCATCGGGCACTTGATATCGAAGTGCTGAAGCAGCAAGCCCGATGTGCGGGTATCTTCAGCCAAGATCAGGGGCACCCTCCGCAGCACCGTAAGGGCTCTGAGGGTAATATCTTCGAGGTTCCCTATCGGTGTAGGGACGAGTATCAGCTTAGGCATAGGTGGGGATGGGGGGACGGGACTAATGCTTCTTCTTCCTAGCGATGAGGCTTGAGAAGAGCTCAGTCCAGCGCTGCATGACTGAGTCGACAGAGAAGAGGACAGAGCGCTCCTTAGCCTTTCGTCCCATACTCTTGCGAAGATCCTCATCCTCGATCAGACGATTTATCCGCTCTGCTAATTGCTGATGATCACCGACTCTCTCTATGAGGAATCCCGTCTCCCCATCCACAATGATATCTCTGGGGCCACAGGGGCAAGCATAGGAGACATTAGGCACTCCACAAGATGCAGCTTCGGCAAGAGCTAGAGAGAAGCCTTCATGGACAGAGCTCACCACCGATATGGAGGACTCCATATACTCCTTCTGCATATCACTAGCTTCTATCCTATCAATGCTATCCTGGAGGTTAAGCCGATTGATCGTTGGATCGAGCTTCTCTAGCTCTTGTCCACATATCTTCAGTCTCCAATCGGGATGAGAGGCATGAACGATAGCCCAAGCTTCTACTAGACTTTCGAAATTCTTCTGCACACCATAACGCCCAGAGGCAATCACGACCTTAGCATCTAAGCTGGCACTTTCCTTTGGGCTAAAGGTATTTCCATTGGGGATACAAACGACATGGGGAAGATCCCAATTCGGTAGATCTTCGTGGGTGAGCACCACAAGCTGATCGAACTTTCGAGCCAACCACAGATCAATACCATTCTGGATAACCCCTCGTAAGCCTGGTCGGGAGTAGATCCAAGTATAGCGAGCTCCATGAGCTTCCAAAACCTTGACAGCTTTAGTACGGACAAATGGTAACACATAGATATCCTTACCAAACATTGAGACTACAATATCGGGCTGGATCTCATTGATCACCTTCTGCATTCGATTACGACAGCGAAGGAAAAGCTTAGGAAGAACCAGTAGTTTCTTTAAGAAGGGTTGCTGATCAAAGATTAAATAACTAATCCCCAGATCAATCATATGGACACGCTCATCAATAGGATAGTAGGGAGGAAGAGTCGCCTGGTCCGTAGTAATGACATAAACATCATGACCTCTTTCCACCCAATAATTAGCCTTATTCACAAGGACCCGAGTCTGACCTCCAGCATACCATGTATTCTGGATTACGTAAACGATCTTCATAAGTTACTCCTTTATATTTTGATGTTTGATGTGATTCTCTATCTGAGATAATCTTTGTGGATAACTGCGGTGCTCGAGCCAAGGTAGCGCCTCATCAGAGGAGCACAGACTCTACTTATTCATCCGCTTGATGAGGCTGTAGGCTTTGTAGAGGCCTAGTTCGCCGGCTCGGCTCAGATCACGGGTACCCTCACGGACCTTCCCTTCGGAGTAGAAGAGAAGTCCCCTATTGAAGTAGCTCTCTGCAAAGCTGGGATTGAGTTCGATCGCCTTGGTGTAGCTGTCCATAGCACTGGAGGTATCCCCGGACTTGACGTAGAGGTTGGCTAGGTTGTAATAGGCGTAGGCGAAGGTCGGGGCTAGCTCGATCACTCGGCGAAGGTCGGTGAGGGGCGAATGAGCCACGAGGCGGGTCTGGACAGGAGTGACCGATGCCACCTCAGGCGTCGCCCCCGCAGAGCCCGTAGCCGAAGGACGGATAGTGGGCGTAGGAGGCACTGGCTGAGGCTCGGCAAGACGACCCTGCTCAGCGACACTTCTACGTAGAGAGGCCAGAGCTCGAGCAAAGTAAGCAAGGGCGAACTCAGGATCTCGGTCGATGGCTTCGCTCAGCGAAGAGATCGCAGCCTCTAGATCCTGCAGGAGGAGGTAATCTACCCCTTTGAGGAAGGCGTGCTGTGCCGTCTTCTCCGGATGTTCCTGAAGCTGGGAGAGGTGCTTGCGTACATATTCTACTTCGGTAGAGGAGAGCGTCCCTCCCTGCTCCCTCATCAGGAGGCGGGGAGCATTCTTGTCCTGCTGTTGACGGCGGAGATTAAAGCGGTCTAGGAGCTGGGCGAAATATACCTGTCCTTGGTTACCATCCTTATCGACCTCTGCGAAATAAGAGAGGATCAGGTCCCGTCGGGGCGTGACCTGAGTCTCCTGATCCTGAATACGTCCACGGATCTGACTGGTGTACTTAGGCTTGTCCTTGACGGGCTCGGGAGCGGTCTCCACGAGCATATTGTACTTCTCGATGGCTTCGTCCTCCCGGCTACGTGTCTCCTTAGCAGTCTTTGCGGGGCGTGAGGTAGAGGCGGCCTTGCTCCTATAGCCCTTACTATTCTGCAGGTCGAAGACATGGAGCTGGTCACGAGCGGCACCCTTGGCATCGCCGAGTCGCTGGCGTACCTCAGAGCGTGCTATGAATCCCTCGGAGAAGATCGGGTAGCGGGTAAGGACGACGTTCAGATCCTCCAGAGCGGAGCGGAGCGCACCGAGGCGCATCTGTAGCAAGGCTCTATTGTAGCGAGCGATATAGTTGTCCGGATCGACCTGAAGCAGTGCATCCCAGTCCTTGATCGCTAGGCTGTATTCCCCGACCTGAGAGCGTAGGAGAGCTCTATTGTTCAGCGCAGCTCTATCCCTAGGCTCGAGGCGAAGGGCCTCGGTGTAGTCGCTCATCGCCCCACGTAGGTCATTGAGGTGGTAGCGCATGATCGCCCTATTGACGTAGAGCGAAGCATCACCCGCATCTAGGGCGAGGACTCGGTCGATAGCACGGATACTCGTGGGGTAATCCTTCCGCTCAGCAGCTATCTGAGCACGCAGTAGGTAGGCTGGGATATAGGTCGAATCCTGGGCCAGGAGCGTGTCGACCTGTCTGGTCGCCGTGATGGTATCCTTGCGCTCGAGGGCGGACTGAGCTAGGACACGGTAGGCATCTTTGTTCTTCGGATCGATCTGCAGGAGCTCGGTAGCAGCGCTATCGGCAGCAGCATACTTCTTGTCCTGCAGGAGGGCTATGGAGAGGTTGTACTGCAGGCCGGTGTCTCTCGGAGAGAGCTCTAGCCCCCGACGGAAGTCCGCCACAGCAGAGGCGTATTCCTTCTGTGAGAAGCGAGCGATCCCACGCAGGAGATAGGCTCGGGGGTAGATAGGATTGCGATCTAGCGCTAGGGTAGCATCCTCCTCAGCTCCTGCGTAGTCGTCGAGGTTGATCTTCGCTACGGCACGATAGAAGTAGGGCTCGGCCATCCAGGGACGTAGCCCTATGATCTGGTTGAAGTAGCCCATAGAGACGATGTAGTCATTGAAGTAGATCGCATTGCGCCCTATAGATAGAGCCTGCTCGACATCTATCTGCGCTCGGAGGGAGGAGACAGAGAGGAGGGAGCCTAAGGCTAGGATCAGCAGCTTCTTCATGTATCGTCTATCGCTTATCGAAGGTTAGGAGGGAGAGGGAGGAGCTTATCGGGGAGAAGGCCTCGTCGAGGAGGGCCGGGCGGGCTATTTCTTCTTCTGTGGAGCGGTCACCACTCGGTAGTGTGCCGAGACCTTGCCCTTCTGTAGATTGGTGAGCTTGCCCTTGATGAGTTGCTTGCGGATCGAGGCGATCAGGTCGATGAAGAGGATCCCTTCGATGTGGTCATACTCGTGCTGGATGACACGAGCAGCGAAGCCTGAGTAGGTCTCGCGATGGGGCTGGAAGTCGGCATCCAGATATTCGATGGTGATCGTAGAGGGGCGAGTGACCTTCTCATTGATCCCTGGGATACTAAGGCAGCCTTCACTCTCGCTGAGGGTATCCTCACTGCGCTCTACGATACGGGCGTTGATGAAGGTCTGCTTGAGCCCCTTGCATTCGGGGAAGGTGTCTGCCATCGGATCTGCATCGATAACGAAGAGACGTATAGCTCGCCCGATCTGAGGAGCAGCCAGACCGATCCCGTCGGAGAAGTACATCGTCTCCCACATATTGGTGATGAGGTCCTGCAGACCTTCGTACTCAGGGGTAATATCTTGCCCTACCTCACGTAGGACAGGGTGACCATAGATATAAATAGGTAGCTTCATCTTTTTCTTAGAAGGGGTTAATTCACTTTTACTTGAACGGCAGGTGGATACTCCCGAGGCCATCACGGCGCTCCAGGTAGCTCTGTAGGATGATCACAGCGCTGATCTCATCGACCAGTCCCTTGTCCTGCTCTCGGCGCTTCTTCCCAATCCCCGCCTCTCGGATCGTCCGCTGAGCTAGGGCCGAGGTGAAGCGCTCGTCCTGATACTCTAGAGGGATCTCTGGGAGGGCTTTGCGAAGCTTCTCTACGAAGGGTCGGATATACTTCATCGAAGCCGACTCTTGATTGTTCATCTGACGAGGGTAGCCGATGATGATGAGCTCTACGGGCTCTCGGCTCACGTAGTCGGTGACGAACGAGAGCAACTGATGGGTAGGGATCGTCCCGAGCCCTCCAGGCGTGATCTGTAGGGGATCGGTAGCGGCGACCCCACAGCGCTTCTGTCCGTAGTCAATAGCAAGTATTCTTCCCATAGATATAAACAAAGGTACGGAAAACTCTCCGCCTCCTCGCCCCAGCACCGATCTGGCGGGTCTCGACGCCCCGATCATCGCCCCTAATTTTCGCCCTCCTGAAGTAGGAGCTCAGGCGAAGGAAAGGCAACGCCTCTCTCCCCCACCTTCTCCCCATCCCAGCCCTAAGATCCTACACCCTCATCCCGAGCGCTCGGGATGAGGCCTTCGGATAGGCCAAAATAAAACCTACTGTAGGTCGTCGATGCGACCCACGGTAGGTCGTCTTCAAAACCTACTGTAGGTTTTTTCGCCGACCTACCGTAGGTCCCTTTTTGGGGGTATAAGAGCACCCGTAGAAAGGGTACGAAAAACGAGTGGGCAAGCCCTCCCCTACCCCAAGAGGTAGACGGAGGCACTTGCCCACAACAACTCCAATGAAAGAAGTTCTCTGTCTCTAAGCCCTAGATGTCGAAGGTCGCCGAGAGATAGAGGCGACGAGGACGGTTAGGCCCGTAGATGTAGTCCGAAGCTCGCCCAGGACCCATATCGGTATCCTTCTGATAGGCGTTGAGGAAGTTCTGCACGCCAGCGTCCAGCGTGAGCTTCACCAGCGATGTCAGGGTGAAGGCATAGCTGACACGGAAGTCTAGGTCAACGAAGGGCTTCGCCTTGTAGAGATAAGCTGCACCGGCATTCTGCCCACGGTAGCGCATGCCATCACGCACGACATCGAAGTGTCCCCGAGCATCCAGCTCATTAGCTTGGAGGTTGAGATCCCCCGCCCCTTCGTAGGCAGCATGGGGTACCTTCATCGAGCCCGTATAGGTACCCGAGAGCACGAGGCTCAGAGCCGACGTGGGACGAAGCGTAGCGGTCAGATAGCCGTAGAGATTAGGTGTACGCTCGTAGTCTCGTGTGGTGACCTTAGCCTGCGTGGGGTTGTCTTCATCGGCGTCGAAGAGCACCTTGTCCTGCCCATAGACACTGCGCTGGAGGGTCACACCACCCTGCAGGTCGAAGAGACGCTGGTACGCCAGACGGGCCTCGAGATTAGCCCCGTAGACCTTGCTCATCCCGTCACGAGCGTTGATGATCGTGATGACCTTGCGCCCCGTCTTAGGGTCGAGGACACCATCCTCGTTATCTGGGGTGAACTTGTCCCGAATCCAGGTAGCGAAGCCTTCGCCCATGAGGTTGAGCTGCCAGCCCTTCCCCAGCGTGGTATACCAGTCGAAGGAAGCACTGAGGCTACGTGAGCGCTCTTCCTTGAGGTCCTTCGCTAGGACTCGCTCCTTGGGCTCACCGCCCGCCAGCGTGACATGCATCTCTTCGTCGAAGAACTGAGGTGCACGGAAGCCCTCACTGTAAGAGAGGCGCAGACTGAGGTTCTTGTCGGGATTGAAGCGAACGTTCGCTCTGGGGCTGAAGATCAGGAGCGGGTCAATGCTCTTCTTCCCTCCCTGCGTGAGACGGACGTAGTCGAAGCGCCCGCCGAGGAGGAAGTTCCACCGGTCGGTCGAATACTCCAGCTGGTCATACTGCGACCAGGTCGTCGTGACCTGATCGATGCCATGAGCACGGTAGCCACTCTTGTCGTTGAGCGTAGAATAGGCACCCTCAGCACCCACCGTCAAGGTCAGCGCCTTGGGGAACTTGTGTACATACGTACCGCCCCCCTGGAAGTCAAAGCCCTTAGTCTCGCCGTAGGCAGTCAGCGCCTTGAGGGCTTCGTCATAAGCCTTCTGATACTCCTCGGCCTGCCGCTTCTCTTCGGGCGTTCCTTGGGCATTACCACGGGGAAGGTTGATGAGGGGCTTGAGCAATTCGTCAGCATAGTCGCCCCCGCCATAATAGCTCTTGCGTAGGACCTTCTGCCCTGAAGCATAGAGGCTGAAGCTGTCGTTGCCCTCAGCGGTCGTCTGGTCGAAGCGAAGGCTTCCTCCGTCGACGAAGTGCTGGAGATATTCGGCGATACGAGCCTGGAAGGGCGCTTCGCTCAGGCGATCACCACCACGGCGATACTCGTGCATGGAGCGGTATTCCGCCGTCAGCTTACCATAGATACCCGTCTTGTAGTAGGCACGGAAGCCGAGGGCTCTATTCTTGAGTTCGGGGATATCGGTGAAGTCGTCTCCATCGACATCTACGATCCCTCGGGAGGAGTGCTGGCCGAAGATCATCGCCGCTGCACGGCGGTCTTCGCTGACCAGAGACCCATTGAACGAGGTCGTAGGCATCAGCGAAGTATAGGCCCCCTTATCCTTCTGGAAGGAGGTATAGCTCTGACGGAGACTAGCGGTATTGCGCAGAGGCTCTCTCGTGATCACATTGATCACCCCACCGACGGCATTAGCACCGAAGAGGGCCGATCCGCCCCCACGTACCACCTCGACACGCTCGATCATCGAAGCAGGGATCTGCTCTAGACCATAGACTCCAGCGAGGGAACTGAAGATAGGACGGCTATCGATGAGGATCTGCGAATAGGCCCCTTCGAGCCCGTTGATACGCACTTGGTTGAAGCCACAGTTCTGACAGTTATCCTCGATGCGAAGCCCTGGCTGGAAGCGGAGGCCTTGACTGAGGTTCTCCGAATTGGTCTTCTTGAAGATCTCCTGCGAGAGGACGGTGACCAGACTTGGGGCATGACGGCGAAGCGTCTCCTGACGGTTAGCCGAGACGACTACGCCATCTAGGTCGATACTCTGCTGCTGGAGGTAGAGGTCTAGGTGGCGACTATGCCCAGCTTCGATCCCGACACGGCTCTCCTCTACCCCATAGCCCACGAGACGAGCCTGGATGGTATATGAGCCGGGAGCAAGGCCTTGGATCGAGAAGGCTCCATGGACATCGGTAGTCGTACCGATAGTCGTCCCCTTGATGAGAACTTGGACATTGGGAAGGGCTTCGTGTGTCGAAGCGTCTACGACGGTGCCCACGATACTTCCCGCAGTCTTAGTCTGCTGTGCATGCGCTGCATCCAGGACTCCTAGGAGGAGTACCAAGAGCAGAGCCATACGGTAAAAAATACTCTTCATGACTAATGTGTAATTAGGATTTAAAAGAACGAACCGAAGACTAGGACAAGGCGTAGTCCTTCCATGCAGTTCACCCACGGGGCGCTCAAGGGAAGGACGTCTGCTAGGGGGAGAGATAGATGAATATCTCTGGTTGGATCCCTCATGCCAGAAGGCATCTGATCCTGTTTCGGTCTTAGCAAAGGTAAGCCCTACAAGTGTATTTAGGGGTTTCTACCCATAGAATACCTAGAGAAGGGGATATGTTCATCCCTGCTATGAGCCAGAGAACAACAAAGGTCACGGCCTCCATCTCTCCGAGGAGAGACAGAGGCCGTGACCTGTATTCGTCTAGGGAGACGAGGGCAGTCCTTAGTCGAGCTTACGCTGGGCTACCGAGTCCGAAGACTTGTCGTAGCCACGGGAATGGCGCCGACCGAAGAAGAAGGGAAGGAGTACGAGGAAGACCAAGATAGCTCCCAGCACGATGAGCCCCGTGATCCATGCCTTACCGAGGTCAGCAGAGGTGACGGGGAGTTCGACACCCCACATCCCAAGGATATAGAAGGCCAGTGTGGCCAAGAGAAGTAGCGAGATGATCCCGCCAAATACGTACTTCATAAGTCGGATCTGTGAGAGGGTTAGAGTTGGTCGAGAAGCTCTTGCTTCTTCTTGTCGTAGTCTTCCTGAGAGATGACTCCTTCGCTGAGGAGGAGCTTGAGCTGAGTGAGCCGTCGGAGCAGGGGATCATCAGAGCCGAGATCCGCCGTCTTCACCTGTGGAGCAGGAGCGGACTCATCCTTGTTCGCCTGAGTGATCTTCTTACCGATCTCCAGCCCAAGGCCCATCTGAAGACCTGCAGCACCTAGGCCACTTTCATTGCGGGCAGCATCACGCAGAGCTTCGAGGCGCTGCATCTCTTCGTAGGTGATACCAGCCTCGGCAGCAGCAAGAGTTTCTGTGGTGACCTGCGCCACACGACCGATACGTTCGGTCGTCCCAGGATCGTAGTTCACCCCACTGACGCGCATGTCCGTTAGTTCGACACCCAGGGCCTCGAGGATGGGGACGAGAGCAGTATAGAGCTCCTTGGATAGCTCGGGTAGATGCCCATTGATCTCAGTGAGAGGATACTGGTGCGTATGGAGGATCGCAGCGATCTGCGGATAGGCTCGCTCGATGAAGAGACTCTGTAGATCCTCTACTCGGTACTCCCCACTACCAGCCCCGAGGAACTGTGTAAAGAATAACTCTGGATCACCGACGCGGAAGGCATAGACCCCATGCACCCCGAGCTCGACAGGCACCTTGTAGACAGGATCGACAACAAGGATAGGTGTGGCCGTTCCCCAAGGGACATCGACGACCTGAGTCCTGCGGAAGAAGTAGATCTGAAGCTTGTGTTCGCTCTCAAAGCCCTGTCGTAGACGTACCAGCGTAGTGAAGAAGGGATGATTGTCCGTCTTGAGCTGGAAAGTACCCGCCTCCATCAAGACCTCGGAGACCTTACCCTCATAGACTAGGAGTGCTCCCTGTCCAGGAGCGACGATGAGCTTACTACCGTCCTTGATCTCATCAAGGGGGGAGGGGAAGCGATACCAGAGTTCACCGGGACGTGGTTCATCCCACTGGATGACCTGAGCTAGCTGTCCTCTGAAAACATTAAATAGACCCATAGTGAGTGATCGTATCTGAGGTTAGGATATGTAGTGTTATTCGCCTTCGATGAGTGAGTGATAGTCCGTGCTACTCACGAGCTTCCCTTCATTGGAGATCAGCCAGACCGTAGAGTAGCCAGTAAGTAGATAGCCCCCAGAGAAGCGAGCTACGACGGAGCGTCTACCGATCTGATCATCCTCATCGGTGTAGTTCCATAGCACCTTCCCCGTCTGAGCATCTAGGCAACGGAGCATACGCTTAGCATCGGATGAGGCTGTCGGCTTGAAGGTGATCAGGACGCGATCATCCGATTCGTAAAGGACTTCGGGAGAGAAGTAGTAAGCCCCAGGGGTCAGATCTTCGTAGCCCTGCATACGCGTACGCTCTATGACATACGGCCTGACGAAGACCTTACGATAGGGCGAAGCATCGGTGAAGATACCCGAGCCCCCATAGTCCTTCGTCCAGCCAAAGTAGGCATCATCATGAGGGTAACCGACCTGCTCAAGTGTGCGGTAGCGTACGAGCTGAATCTGCTGATCCTCGTATTCAGTAGTCTGAGATGAGAAGGCAAAATGCGTACATACCTTGGGGGCAGGAAGCTTCTCGGTATACCCCTTATACACGGTCTTATCGGTGTAGAGCTTATTGGGGATAGGATAGTAGACATAGCTCTTACCCAAGTTCGTCATGACCTTCAGTGCATCACCATGACCTTCGTAGAAGAACTCCACTTGCGCAAAGCCCTCACTGAACTCGGTCTGCTTGTAGTCCTCTCCATGAAGCTCCTTTATATCGAGCGTCGAACGATCGAGACGATAGAGGTTCTTCTTATTGAGGATGAAATAGACTACTCCGTCTCCGAACAAGCGTACTCCTGTCAAGTCGACTCCACCCTTCACCTCGGGTATCTCTATCGTCTTGACAAGCGTCTTCTTCTCTCCATCGTAGAGACGTATGAAGGCCTTAGCCTCCTTAGCGCTTGCTGTCGCTGGACGAGAAGAACCACAGACCAGCACGATGGGGCGCCCTTCTGCACTGGTAAAGACATAGGGAGACTCTAAGTCATAGGAGATACGCTCCTTCGCTTCATCGCTACGACTATAGCCCGACTCATACGCTCCGTAGCCGGTATGACTTCTAGAGGGACTAGAGGATAAGCCCCCAAAGACGACCAAGAATAAGAAGAGGAAGACCACACCCCCGACAGCAGCAAAGACCTGCTTGGGATGCTTGGACACATAGTCACGGAGCGAGGCAAAGGGATCGGAGTCCGTCTCGTGCTTGTGGTGGATAGTGATATCATCCGAATCGAGGAAAAACTCCGTCGAACAGCTATCACAGCGATAGTGATCTTCACGAATCAGCGTGGCGCGCGTGCTACCACACTGGGGGCATTTCAGTGCTTTGATGTGCTTGGGCATACTAGGTATGAGCTATGCAAAGAGCAGTAAATACGTGTAATTGCAAACGATTTTTTATTCCCTTTTAGTATCGTACAAAGGTACTACAAAAGCAAATCTATACGAGTTATAGTGGGCTAGTTAGTCAGCTTCTAAAGTGATTGTGGACATCCATAGTGCTTACACACTTACCCTCGCTGGAGATCAGCCAAGTGTTGGAATAGTCCACCAATACGTAGCCACCAGAGAAGCGCGATGCAGCTATGTAGAAATCGAAGTCTCCCACTTCCTCTGTACAAGTCCACAGCACCTTAGCCGTCTGGGCATCTAGACATCGGAGCATCCACTTGGCATCAGCTGCCGCCGTAGGCTTGAAGGCGATGAGGATCTGGTCGGACGACTCATGAATTACTTTGGGTGAAAAGTAGTAGGCTCCTGGAGTAAAGTCTTCGTAGCTCTGTAGAAGCGAGTGTTCCTTGTGGTAGTTGCTGACAAAGACCTTTTTAGGATAGTATGAATGAGAGTCATTCTCCCAGCCGAAGGACGGAGTATGACGAGGGTAACCGGCCTGCTCTAGGACCTGATAGCGCACAAGCTGAATCTGCTGATCCTGGTAGTCAGTGGTCTGGTCGGAGAAAACGAAGTGGGTAGTGAGTTTAGGCTCGGGAAGCTTCTCCTTATAAGCATCGAAAACAGACTCCTCGGAGTAGAGCTTATTGGCGATGGGATAGTAGACAAAGCCCTGACCTAGATTCGTCTTGCCCTGTAGTGCATCCCCATACTGGGAGTAGTAGAGCTCCACCTCACCAAAGCCCTCAGTGAACTCAGGGCGCTTATAGTCTTCACCATGAATCTCGTTCACATCCAGCGTCGAGCGGTCAATGGCATAGAGGTGCGTCTTATTAAGGATGACGTAGAAAGTCCCGTCCTCAAACTGGCGTCCATCCGTCAGACTGACTCGTCCCGTCACCTCTGGGAGCAGAAGCTCCTTTATGACCTCATGCGTCTCTCCATCTAAGAAGTACATGAAGCCCTTGGCATTATCCCAGTCCCCTACGGACTCCTTAGGGCGAGCAGAGCCACAGACGAGGACGATGGGCCGCCCCGCGGTGCTGGTGAAGGTCATGAGCTGCTCACAGGCGAGAGACACTCCCTTATCATCGCTACTATTCCTCGAGGCAGACCCTCCGAAGATCCCTAAGGCGATGATAGGTATGATGGTCATGAACGAGAAGATGAATGCAAGCGCAAGGAGGAAAAGGACTTTGCGTCTAGGGCTCGCTGTGACCGTATCCCAGAGGGCAGAGATGGGGTTTGAGCGATCAGGTCCCGTCTCGACCTTATGATGGATGGTGATATCATCCGAGTCGAGGTAGAACTCCGTCGAACAGCTGTCGCAGCGGTAGTGATCCTCACGGAGCATCGTCGCACGTGTGCTACCGCACTGCGGGCACTTCACAGCTTTGATATGCTTAGGCATCTAGACAGTAAGCGATACTAAAGGGATTGGAATATTTTGTAAGGGATCAACGGAGGATAGCCCCTGTATCAAATAGCATACTCCAAGCGAATCCGCTCTGGGGGCTGATTTGCTTGGAGTATACCTGATCATAAATATGGGTGCTAGGCTTCCTTAGATGAAGGTAGCGAACTCTTCCATAGGGTTGCGTACCTTCTTCATCTGACCCAGCCAGTCACGCTCGGGGTCAGCATAGCCGAGGTAGAGGAGCGAGACACTGCGCAGACCCTTCTCACGCAAGCCGAGGAGCTCATCGACGAGCTGGGGGTCGAAGCCTCCGATGGGCGTGCTGTCGATCTTCAGCTCTGCCGCCTGTGCTAGGGCAATACCTAGGGCGATGAAGCTCTGATCTGCAGCGTGCTGGAACTGCTCTTCCTTGGTCATCTCACCGAACTTCTCCTTGAGCATGTCCGTGTAGCGCTTGAAGCGACCACGTACGAGCCCACGCTCATCCGTCGTCCGGTCGTAGATGGCATCGATACGCTCAGGAGTGTATTCGTCCCAAGCCGCGAATACGATGACATGCGAGCATTCACGCATACAGTCGGGGTTCAGTGCACCTTCTACCATCTTCTCCTTGAGCTCCTGGTCACCGACGACGATGAGGCGGAACTGCTGGAGACCCGATGAGGTAGGAGCCAGACGGGCCGCTTCGACGATCTTCATCAGATCTTCCTCACTGACCTTCTTCGTAGGGTCGTATGCCTTGGTGGCGTGGCGCCACTGGAGGTCTTCTAATAGAGCCATATTATCGTTAATATCTTTAATGAATGAAGTATCTATACTGCCATAAAGATAAGCACTCTCAGCGACCTAAGGCCCACGCACGACTCATCTATATGTAGCAGAGGCTATCCCTCCTCCCTCTCGGGGGAAGCGATAGCCTCTACATATATATAAGGTAGGGGAAGCTCTAGCGCGTACCCTTACGTGACCAGCCGAACTGTAGGCCGAAGATGAAGACCACGAGGAGCAGTTCACCCACACCGAGGAGTAGGTCACCAGGCATACGCATCCAGCGGATCAGCTGCATATGCTCCTGCTGCATGAACTCAGCCGAGCGTGCGGACCAATAGGCATTCGTGATCGATTCATGAGCCTGCAGGATACCGATGGGTAGGACACTCACCGTCACCATGAGGAAGAGCCCAATATTGATCATCCAGAAGGCCGTACCTATGAGCTTATCATTCCACTTGTAGTCTGGGTAGAGCCCACGTAGGCAGAAGAGCATCAGCCCGATCCCCAGGATACCATAGACCCCGAAGAGCGCTGCGTGCCCGTGGACAGCCGTCGTATTGAGCCCCTGCAGATAGTAGAGCGCAATAGGAGGATTGATAGCGAAGCCGAAGATCCCTGCACCGAGGAAGTTCCAGAAGCACATAGCGATGAAGCAATAGATCGGCCACTTGTAGGCCTCGATCCAATCCGTTGCCTTAGAGAGTCGGTAGTTGTGATAGGCTTCCATCCCGATGAGCACCAGCGGTACGATCTCCAGTGCACTGAAGGTCGCCCCGAGGGCTAGCACGGCGGTAGGTGTCGCACTGAAGTAAAGGTGATGGAAGGTACCGAGGATCCCGCCCGAGAGGAAGATGATCGTCGAGAAGAGGACCGACACGGTAGCCGACTGGATACGTAGCAGACCAAGGCGACAGAAGAGGAAGGCAGCCACGACGGTAGCGAACACTTCGAAGAAGCCTTCTACCCAGAGGTGGACGACCCACCAGCGCCAGTACTCAGCGATAGCCATGTGCGTCTGACGGCCGTACATCAGCCCTGCTGCGTAGAAGAAGGCAATAGCGAGCGAAGCGATGATGAAGAGTGTCAGGAGGTGGCGGTTCTCATCCTTGCGCTTGAGGGCAGGGATCAGAGCACGGATCATGAGGAAGAGCCATAGGACAAGGCCGACTAGCAGGAGGATCTGCCACAGACGACCAAGCTCGACATACTCGTAGCCCTGGTGTCCGAGCCAGAAGTTCTCGATGAGGCCGAGCTTCTGCATGACACCGAGCCACTGCCCCACGAGCGAACCAGCGACGACGAAGATGAGTGCCCCGAAGAGTACGTTCACCCCGAGGCGCTGATACTTCGGTTCGACCCCAGAGACAGCAGGTGCTATATAGAGACCCGTAGCTAGCCAAGAGGTAGCGATCCAGAGGATAGCCAGCTGTACGTGCCAGCTACGAGAGACCGCCTGAGGGAGGAAGTCCTGGATAGGCAGACCGAAGAGCGCATCCCCTTCGACGCCGTAGTGCGCCGTGATCGCTCCGAGGACCATCTGCACGAGGATCAGGATCGAGACGATCCAGATATACTTCGTCGTAGCACGCATCGAGGGCGTGGGCTTCATCCCTCGGAGCGGGTCGGAGGTAGGCAGTACTCCTGGCTCGTCCTCCTTGGACTGAGCATAGTAGTAGACCAGGATTCCGACGCAGAAGAGGAGCATCAGTACGCTGAAGCCCGACCAGAGGTGGAGCGAAGTAGGAGCGACATTGCCGATCGTAGGGTCGTGGGGCCAATTGTTCGTATAGCTCACATCCGACCCAGGGCGATCCGTCACACATACCCACGAAGCCCAGGCGAAGAAGGCACTCATCTGTGCCATCTTGTGCGGGTCTTCCAGACTCTTCTCTCTCAGAGCGTAGGCCGATCGGAGCTTAGCGAACTCTGGCGAAGGATCGCCGAGGAAGAGCTGAGCGTAGTAGGCGCCCAGCTCACGGGCTACCTCGCCACGGAGCTGTGAGTAGGTGATGATCCCCGTCTTTTCGTCGAAGGTATTCTTACGCAGCTCTTCTCTGAGGAGGGTCTGATACTTCGCCTGCTCTGCTGCGGGGAGCTGGGCATAGTTGAGCCCGTCCCGCTCGGCGAGCTTCTTCAGCAGGAGCTCTGCTTCACGGTGGAGGTAGTCGGCCGACCAGTCGGGAGCGATGTACGCTCCGTGGCCCCACACACTACCGACGGTCTGCCCACCGATGGACTGCCATACATTCTGGCCATCCTTGATGTCTTGGCCTTCGAAGAGCGTCGTACCATCCGTCGTCACCACCTTCTCGGGGAAGGGCGGCATCGTGCGGAAGATCTCCAGCCCGAAGAAGCCAAGCACTGCGAACGACAGTAGGATCACCGTCGCCAGCGCATACCATAGTTTCTTTGGTGTCATAATTGCTTATTTGGCTTGTTAAACATTAACGTATATTTACATTAAGTGATTAGTTATACCGTTTATGCAGGTCAAATATAGCTCTTTCCATGATATATGCATGATTTTTCGCAAGATTCTTTCACGGCTCAGGCGGGAGAGGTCGCTCCAGAAGCGACGAGAAGGCTAGGCGCTGGGATTAGGTGGCAAGCTACCTGAGGAAGGGCTTCAGAGAGGCGCTAGTGGTGAGATTTTGGCGATCGGGGGTGTTTTTCGGGGAAAAAGAAGGGATTTGGGAGCCGTCTGCCGAAGGGGGAAAAGCTCCTTCCTCGAGAGGGGAAAAAGGGACCTACGGTAGGTCGTCGATGCGACCCACGGTAGGTCGTCTTCAAAACCTACAGTAGGTTTTTTCGGCGATCTACCGTGGATCGTTTTTACCCCCTTCAGAAGGCCCGTGAATACAGGGGCTCTGGAGTGCCCTCCGTGACCAGCGAACTTCATAGCCCGAAGGCTTAGAAATACCACGACTACTTTGTATCTTTGCTCCTAAGGTGAGGCTTCCCACCGAGCTACCGCTCCCTGAGCTTCTCCCACTACACAACTTATACATCATATCAAACGCTATGAAACGAACGACTACGAGCCTTGCCTTGGTCGCACTCTGCCTCACCGCTACGACGGCGGGAGCTCAGACGCTGACCCAGGGGAAGAGCTATGGCACACACTCGGTGAGCCGTCCCGTGATGATCGATTCGGTCGATGTGAACAACCAGAAGTTCTCCATCTCCTCCCTGCTGAAGACCGCCTACACAGCCGAAGGTCTGACGGGCTCTACCGCTACAGCTTCCCCACAAGGCTTCTTCTCCGTACCCAAAGCCAAGGCGGGGAGCAATAGCTTCTCCACCTTCGCCTTCTCCCTCATCGCGCCTAGCTACACCAAGGGTGAGCTTCGCCTCTACGGACGTGCCCGCTATGCCGTCTACGATGGCGAAGAGCTCCTCGGCTCCAACGAAGACAAGCTAGCCAGCTCGGACACCGTCCCCGCAGTCACCATCCCCCTGACGCTGATCGCTACGAACAAGGACCTCGTCGTCAAGGTGCTCTCTACTGGGGAGGACGAAGCCAAGGCGGACTTCAAGCTCACCTTCGAGCCCGACAAGGGACTTCCCGAGCTTGACCTGAAGGCTGCGAAGGAAGGCGTGCGCTATATCAACTGGAACTACCTCACCCACGGCAAGCGCCTCTACTATGTCAATGTCTCGCCTTCGGGGAAGTACGTCCTCGTGACCTACGCTGAGCGAGCTCCGAAGAAGGGCGTGACTTACGAGGAGATCCGTGAAGCCTCCACGGGCAAGGTCCTTCGCACCACGCAGTCGCTCTACGGCGCCGAATGGCTCCCCTCTGAGGATGTCCTCGTGATGAAGTCTACGACCCGTGCCAGCACTCAGCTCGTCAAGGTCGATCCCGTCTCTGGGAAGTCCACCGTCTGGATCGACAAGATCCCTGGCGAAGACTTCGTCATCAGCCCCGACGGACGCACCATCTATATCTATGAGGAAGTCAAGGGCCCAGAGAAGGACAAGCTCCTGATCCGTCGCCTCTTCCCCGACGACCGCCAGCCCAAGGCACGTGACCGTCAGACCCTCTACCGCTACGACATACCTACGGGCATCTACGAACCCGTCCTCTACGGGTATCGCTCCACAGCGCTCCTAGATATCTCACCCGACGGGAAGGAGCTTCTCCTCGGGCTCTATACCAAGGACTGGCAGCACACGCCGTTCGACGAGACGACCGTCCTTCGCTACACGCCCGCCACGGGACGGGTAGACACGATCTTCTCTCGGGAGATCGAGATCGCCCAGGCTTACTTCATCCCCGGCACGGAGGATATCCTCGTGACAGGTTCGCCCAATAGCTTCAAGGGCGTCGGGAACGTCCTGCCCGACGGACGCACGGGCAATGGCTACCAGCACGAGCTCTTCCGGGTGAATATGTCCACGGGCAAGGTCACGCCTCTGACCCGGGACTTCGACCCCACCGTAGAGCAAGTCCAGTACCACGCTAAGAGCAAGTCCTTCTACCTCCTCACCGACAACGGCAGTCGCCAGAGCCTCTTCCGCCTCGACGTGAAGACCAATAAGATCCACGCCATCGACGCTAAGGAAGATGTCGTCAGAGGATTCAGCGTCGCCTCGGCGGGCAATACCTTCTATTACTTCGGGCAGAGCCTGAATAATGCCGACCGCCTCTATAGCCTCGAGCCTTCGGGCAAGAGCAAGCTCGTCTGGGACATCTCGGCAGAGAAGCTCCGTGGGGTGAAGTTCACTCCCGCCAAGGACTTCATCTATCGCACGCCCGACGGCGTAGATATCGACGGCTGGTACTACCTGCCCCCGAACTTCGATCCAGCGAAGAAGTACCCGATGATCGTCTATTATTATGGAGGGACGCTCCCGCTGAGTCGCGAGCTGGAGACGACGTACGACCTGGCGATGTTCGCCGCACAGGGCTACGTAGCCTATTCGCTCAACCCTCGAGGCACCGTCGGCTACGGGCAAGCCTTTGCCGGCGAGCACCTGAACGCTTGGGGTGCGAAGACTTCGGACGATATCATCGGAGCGGTGAAGGCCTTCGTCGATGCCCATCCCTTCGTCGACGCCAAGAAGATCGGTTGCGCTGGGGCTAGCTACGGGGGCTTCATGACGCAGTATCTGCAGACCCGCACGGATCTCTTCGCCGCTGCCGTCAGCCACGCAGGCATCAGTTCGATCTCCAGCTATTGGGCCGGGGGTTATTGGGGCTTGAGCTACAGCTCCGTGGCTTCGGCAGGAAGCTTCCCTTGGAACAATCCCGAGCTCTACACCAAGCACAGCCCGCTCTTCAACGCCGACAAGATCCACACCCCGCTGCTTCTCCTGCACGGCACCTCCGACGTCAACGTCCCTCCCAGCGAGAGCACGGCGCTCTACAATGCCCTGAAGATCCTTGGCCGGACGGTCGAACTCATAGAAGTCACGGGCGAAGACCACCACATCCTCGAGCCCGACCGTCAAGCCCTTTGGATGCAGACGATCCAGGCGTGGTTCGCCAAGCACCTGCAAGGCAAGAGCGAGTGGTGGGATCATCTCTACCCCAAGACGCCCCTTGACCTTTAAGCCCCGACTTCCCCACTTTTAGGGAAAAGCCTTCCCTACCCTTAGGGAAAAATCTTCCGTCCCTTAGACCAAGGCCTTCCCCACTTTAGGCTAAAGTCTTCCGCTACTTAAAGAGCCGTGCGCCCCGCCCCCCC
>ERZ772956.53-NODE-53-length-93791-cov-6.157389_pt1 | contig 93791 bp, 110 predicted proteins | sample MGYA00580683_ERZ772956 | MGnify/ENA primary metagenome ERZ772956 (study PRJEB29015, sample SAMEA2738077) | human oral metagenome | biome: human oral; feature: human-associated habitat; material: saliva | place: China | collected 2212 ... | reverse complement strand
CGAATGAAAATTTAGCGAATGAAAATTTAGCGAATGAAAATTTAGCGAATGAAAATTTAGCGAATGAAAATTTAGCGAATTCCGTGAGAATTGATTCTCATTTACCAATTAATCAGCAACAATTATCTAGGATGTTAAAACCACCAGTTCAAGAACTAACAGGTGTGTGGACAGATGACAAATGGGACTATTGGCTAAGCTTGGCTAGAGAAAATCAGTGGTTGGATGCAGATGAACTGGCTTTGGCGAGTCAATCCATTATGATGGGTAGTATTGATGGTGAATGCACTTTTTACACCGCCAATAAAAACATGCAGACCAATGTAACATTTAAGAGTTTTGTATGCAAATTTACCCAACATTTTCAACAAGCTAAAATTGATAATCAGTTGCATGTATTGAGCGATAATCCGTCGCTTGATGTGGAGCAGTTACCAAAAAACAAGGCACAATCACGCCAAATCCAAGTTTATGAAATTGCACAAAGGCAAATTATGGATAGCCCAAATTTCCAGTTGCTTTATCAGCAAGGTTATTTGGATACTCAAAACTCTCACCAAATGATTAAAAATATTAAATTAACATTTAATTAAATGAACGTTGAGAATAAAAAACCCTATCAAGTAAATGATAGGGTTTAAACAAAACGAAGATGGGATTAACGTTTTGAGTATTGTGGGCGTTTGCGCGCTTTGTGCAGACCCAATTTTTTACGTTCAACTTCACGAGCATCACGAGTAACAAATCCAGCTGCTTTTAGGGCAGGTTTGAAGGTTTCGTCAGCTTCAATTAATGCGCGAGTTACGCCGTGGCGAATTGCACCAGCTTGACCGCTAGCACCACCACCAGTAACTGTGATGTATAAATCATAATCAGTTACAACGTTTAGCAATTCTAATGGTTGACGAACCACCATACGAGAAGTTTCGCGACCAAAATATTCATCAAGTGCTTTGCCATTGATGATGATATTACCTGTGCCTTTAGATAGGAAGACACGAGCAGTAGAAGTCTTGCGGCGACCAGTGCCGTAATTGCGTTCCATAATGTCTCCTTGATTAGATGTCTAGCACTTTAGGTTGTTGGGCTGCGTGTGGGTGTTCTGTGCCCGCATACAGTTTTAATTTCTTAATCATTGCATAACCAAGTGGACCTTTTGGTAACATGCCTTTAACAGCCTTATGCAGCACATCTTCAGGTTTATGAGCGATTAACTTGGTAAAGTTAGTCTCTTTAATACCGCCAGGATAACCAGTATGACGATAGTATTTTTTATCTTCGGCTTTCTTGCCGGTTACCGCTACTTTGTTAGCATTAATAACAACGATATAATCGCCAGTATCAACGTGTGGTGTGTAGCAAGGCTTATGTTTGCCACGCAGACGAGAAGCAATTTCACTCGCCAAGCGACCTAATGTTTTGCCTTCAGCATCCACGATATACCAATCGTGTACAACTTCAGCGGGTTTGGCACTGATGGTAGTAGTCATATAAAACCTATACAAAAAATGGATTTGAGAGAAATAAATTATTCATCAATTCAAGATAATGTCTTGATTTGACTATAAATTTGAGTTGGGGAAACGAAGGGCTCTCAAAAAACAGCCAACATTATAGAAGATTTTTGCTAAAAATGCAACGCTTTTATTGAGTTGGGAGGATTAAGAAGTGAAATCAGATAAATGGTTTAATTTTTTGAGCAATCAAGGTACAATGAATAACCAAGGTGCAATTAAACCTTATAAAACTTATAAAATAAATACAAATGTTTAACTATGTTTAAATACAGTTGCAAAAGGCAGATTAAATGAATATGCGTACACCCAAACAACTTGGACACAATCCACGTAAGCGCTTTGGACAAAATTTTCTCCATGATTCAAGTGTCATTCGTCAAATTGTTGATAGTATTCATTTAAAACGTTCCGATAATTTGCTAGAAATTGGACCGGGTCTTGGGGCATTGACAGAACCTTTACTTGCTGAAGTCAATGGTATGACGGTGATTGAGCTGGATAGGGATTTGGCAAATGGTTTGAAAATGACCATTGGTGCTAATAGCCATCCTGATTTTACAATTATTAATGACAATGCTATGTTGATAAATTATCATCAGTTAGCAGAAAAATTGGGCAAAGGGTCTTTTCGTATTGTGGGGAATTTGCCTTATAATATTTCGACACCCATTTTATTTCATTTATTGGAATTTAGCGATGTTATTATTGACATGCATTTTATGTTGCAAAAAGAAGTTGTAGATAGAATAACCGCATCGCCAGATACAAAAGAATATGGCAGATTGTCAGTTGTGATGCAATACTTTTGTGAAACAGAGTATTTATTAACCGTACCAAAAGGAGCGTTTAACCCTCCGCCCAAAGTTACCAGTGCGGTTTTTCGTTTAATCCCTTTTAAACAAAAACCAATAGCTGCTAAAGACGAACGATTGTTGATGTTAGTTGTTCGTGAAGCCTTTAATCATCGTCGTAAAACTTTACGCTCAATTCTTAAAACCGTTGCTACCTTGCCTGTATTTACTGATGAAGATTTTAATTTAATCAATATCAGCCCAATGGCAAGACCAGAAAATTTATCCGTCGCTGATTTTGTTCAGTTATCAGATATGGCTTTATCTAAAATAACAAATTTAAATTCATAATTATTTAGAAAAAAAGAATATGAATCACCAAAAAAATTACCGTTATCAGTACGTCATTGGCGATTTGCAGGGCTGTTTTGAAGCATTTGAACAGTTAAAAAAAGCTATTTTGTTTGATGAAAATTTAGATAAAATTTGGCTTTGTGGGGATATTGTAGCGCGCGGAGAGGACTCTTTAGCAACTTTATCAGAGGTAAAGCGATTGTCAGAAAAGGGTGCTTTGACAACAGTTTTGGGAAATCATGATATTAATTTATTGGCGGTTTGGCGCGGATTTGTTGCTGCCAAACCCAAAGATAAAACCCAAAGCATTTTACAAAGCCCTCATTGTGATGAGCTATTAAACTGGTTGCGCTGTCAACCTTTATTGGCGCTGCCTGATGAAAAAACCGTTTTAACTCATGCTGGCATACCGCCGAATTGGAGCGTTAAAGAAGCTAAAAAATACGCTAAAGAACTGGAAGCGCATCTGGGCGGCAGTTTAAAAAAACTTGATAAGTTATTGCCAAACTTATACAGCAAAAAAGCCGATGCCTGGTCAAAGGATTTGCAGGGTTATTCTCGTTTGCGTGTGATTGCCAATTATTTTACCCGAATGCGATTATGTGATGAACATGGCACGTTGGAATTTTCATTTAAAGAATCATTAAACGACCCAATGCCCAAAGGGTTTTTGCCTTGGTTTTTTTGGCAAGTACCTAGAAAGCGCAAAATTTTGTTTGGGCATTGGGCAGCACTAGAAGCTCAAGTGCAAACAGACCATGTGCAAGCTTTGGATGCAGGCTATGTTTGGGGTGGTCAATTACTTGCATATCGTCTACATGATGGTAAGATTACAAGTGTATATTCAAAAAATATTGATAAAATTTAATGGGTTAAAAAAATGATGACACAAAAAATTAATTTGGCGGGCGTGGCTTTGGTTATTTTGTTATTGTCAGCATGTGCGTCAAAACCAACGTATCAGTCAGCAACTTCTCAACCAAAAATTGCTTACAATGCTCAAGGTGTTCCAAATTATTATCAGGTTAGACAGGGTGATACAGTTGGGCAAATTGCTAAACGTTTTCAAATAGATAAACAAACCATTTCAAAAAATAACCGTCTAGACCGTGATAATACAATTTATACGGGGCAGTGGCTGATTTTATGGAAGGGCGGTACCAAACACAATACCCAAAGTGAAACGGTAGCCAAAACACCTCAAAAATCAAAAAACAATACCAAAATCATTTTAAATACTGATAACGCATCGGTTCCTAAACCATTGACAACAATGCCTGCTGTTGCTCCATCATCCACAAAACAAAGCTCATCTGAGCCTATTTCAACTAAAAATACGGCTAATTCCAATGGGTTTGTTTACCCTGTCAGTCGGCAAAGTCAAATTGTTCGACATTTTGGAGCTGTGCGTAAAATTGATGGAAAGTCAATACAAACTCAGGGTGTTTGGTTTATGGGTAAAGATGGTGATGTTATTATGGCCAGTCAGGCGGGAACGGTACTTTATGCTGATCAAAATAGCATGCCTGATGCGTCTATTGCCATTCGCCATGCTGATGGCATGATTACAGAGTATCGGTTTATCAAAGATGCTGTTGTTAAAGAAGGGCAAAATGTAAAAGCAGGTCAAAAAATTGCCAGTATGCGCGCTAGTGGCAACGGAGTAGTATTGACTGAATTTCGTATGTTAAAAAATAACAGTTATATCAACCCGATGACCATGATCAAATAACATAAATTAACAACAAATAGTGATATTTATGAATAAGTTGTGATAAAATAAGCCCATTGATTGTTAAATATATAAACTATGAACAAGTTTACATTATTATTTAGTTTATTTTTGCTGATTTTTAATCAGCAAGCTTGTGCAAAAACTGCTTATAAAGAAAATGATACGCAAAAAATCAACAATCAAAAAGCTCAAATAAAAACTATCAAAGCTATTTTCCAACTAGCACAAGATAATCAATTCATGAGTTTAAAGGCGGTAGGTCAAGCGTTTGGTGAGTCAGATTTATATAATAAAGTTACTCAAAATACTTTTGATGAATCAGTTGTGGTATTTTATAATGACATAAAAGATAACCCAAATCATGCCTTAAATCATATAAGGTTTCAGGTTTGGCTGAATCCTTATGAAATGGACATTTCAGAGCTATTAGGTTCAGTGGAATTTTCCTTTAAGGAAAATCAATGCCCAAGTATAGAATTAATAGAAGAAGTAACGGGTGTTAAAGCAGATAAACGCGAGATTCCTTATTCGCCCTCTTCAGTAGGGCGAGTGCCTCAGTTTTTAACCTATACCCAATATTACTTCCAATTGCCCAAACAGTGGATTAGTTTTTTTGATGGCAGTGCTTGCCGTATGGAATTAAGTACAGTTTATAAACCCGTGGGTTTTCACTCACAATAAAAAAATAATCAAAAATTTGTAATGGTATTTTCTAAATAGAAAATTAGGACAAATGATGTACCGTATTTTACCAAAAGATACTCAAGCGTTATTGATTGATATGCAGGAAAAATTAATACCACATATTGACAATTACGAAGTTATTATAAAAAATGCCGAAATATTAATTCAAGGGTTATCTGTGCTAAATATCCCATTAATAATTAATGAACAATACCCTAAAGGTTTGGGAAATACAATACCAGATATCAAAAATGTATTTAATAAAAACCTAGAAAATAACATTCTAGAAAAAAATACTTTTAGTTCTTGTGATGATGAGATAACATTTCAGAAGATAAAGCAAAATAATCGTCCAGTTGTATTGCTGTTTGGAATAGAAACACACATATGTGTATTGCAAACCGCAATGGATTTATTGCAATTAGGGTTTACGCCAGTGGTGGTAGCTGATGCAACCAGTTCACGTACAGATCAAAATAAGCACTTGGCATTAAAACGTATGATACAACAAGATGTTATCGTGGTTAGTACTGAAATGATTTTATTTGAGCTTTGCCAATCATCAAAAAACCCAGCCTTTAAAACCATTTCAACATTAGTGAAATAATTTATTTATTTTATAGTTTAATACACAAGGTGATTTATGAAAGTTTTTAATAAAACAGTATTATCAAAAACATTATTGGTAAGTTTGTGTCTAGGATTTGCTGGTAGTGTCTTTGCCAATGATTCTATAGGTTATGTTGCTACTGGCGGTGTAGAGTATATTAAAAACGATAAAATTGCCATGCAAAGCGAAGATTTGCAGATTAGTAAAAATTTAATTAAGGTTGATTATCAATTTAAAAATACAAGTAATAAAGACATTACTGAAACCGTTTTATTTCCCTTGCCTAGTGTTCCTGTACCACAGGATTATAATTTTTCAGATACTGCAGAAACGATTAGTAGTTTTAAAATTTTGGTAAATGATAAACCTGTTAATTACCAAACCCATGTTCGTGCTTTTATGTATCCATTAACCAAAGATGGAAGTTTGGATTTTGAAGCTAAACAAATTGATGTGACTGAAGAATTCAAAAGTTGTGGTGTGACAGAAAAAGAAATGCAATATCCTTGGACGGTAAAAGGCGATTTGTCAGCAATTCATCGTAAGTTATTAAAATGTGATAATCCAAAATTAAAACAACTCATTGGCAGTACCAGCAATATTGATATGAATTCTGAATATGATTTACTGTATGCTGTGTATTGGGAAAGTCAAGTTATTTATAGCTGGCAGCAACTATTTAAAGCAAATAGTGTTACCAATATCAAACACAGTTACAAACCTTTGATTGGTGGAAGTGTTGCTGTAACAGAAAGTGAACACGAAATGTTTTGTATAGATGATGGTATTAAAAAATTACTAAACAAAACAGAAATGGGTAATACCTACTCTTCTTTGGGGTATATTTTGACAACGGGAGCAAATTGGGCAAAACCAATTGAGAACTTTAAATTAACCATTGAGCGTGATAATGATGAAGTGACTTCATTTTGTTGGGCAGGCAAAGGTAAGGTCAATAAAATTGGTCAAGGTAAATTCCAAGTTGTTGAAAAAAACTTTAAGCCCACCAAAGATTTAGATGTTATTTTTATTAAAGTAAAATAAACGCATAAGTAAATTGAGGTTGAATATAACTTGGTGGCAGTTGGATATTAATTTATTTAACTGCCACAGTGTAGATGGAGCCATGTTATGAGAAAGTCATTACTTTTTGTTTTTGGTTTATTAGCATTATCAACAACTCAAGTCTCAGCAAAAGATATTCCTGTAAAGTTTACTAAAGGTAGTTATTGCAGTTCTTATTCTGGTGCAGTGTCCAATCTTGATGCTTTTAGCTTATATTTAACAAAGGGGCAAACATTGACTGTGAATGTTAATGATGGGGAAATAAATAAAGTATTAAACCCTCGTAATGCAAAAGTCTCTCCATTAGAAGAGGGCGTTACTGGCGCTAGTTATAAAGTCAACCAATCAGGAAAATATAGAATTTTTGTTTCTCCTGATTTAAAAGTTGCAGATGTTGAGTTTTGTGCTTATTAATTCATCTTGAAGTAGCATTTTATTATCAAAGCAGTGCTTTTTGGCATTGCTTTGTTTTTATTATTTGGTAAAAAATTATGACAACATCAAATCCTGCAGAAACTATTTTAAAAGTACGCGCTGACAAATGGCTTTGGGCAGCACGTTTTTTTCGCACACGTTCTTTGGCAAAAGAAGCAATTGAAGGCGGAAGAGTTTATATGGATGGCAAAAAAATTAAAACCAGTAAGGAATTAAAAATTGGCGATATTTTAACCATTAGACAGGGTAATGCCAGCACACAGGAACAAAAAACCATTATTGTCAAGGCGCTATCAGAACAAAGAGCTAATTTCACCATTGCTAGCAGTTTATATGAAGAGACTGAAGAAAGTATCATCACTAGAACTTTTCTTGCTGAGCAAAGAAAATGGCAAAATTTAGCCAAACCTGACACCAAACCTAATAAAAAAGAACGCCGTAATTTGCAAAAATTACATAGCCAATGGTAAAAAAGGGGATTGTATGAATTTTCCAAAATCTGTATTATTGGTTTGTTTAGGTAATATTTGCCGTTCGCCATCAGCTGAAGCGGTTTTGCGTCAAAAAATAACCCAAAAAAACCTTGATATTGTGTTAGATTCAGCAGGTACAGCCGGCTATCATATTGGTGAAAAACCAGACAATAGAGCGATAACGGTAGGGGAAAAACTAGGCTATGATTTAAGTCAGCTACGAGCCAGACAAATTCAATGGGAAGATTTTTATCGTTTTGATATTATCTTTGCCATGGATAAAAATAATTTTAATGACTTGCAAAAATTACAAAAAAAGGCTCAAAATTTTCATTTAAATCAACCAACTGGTACACTTTTAGCATTTGATACAGTAGATGTTGCCGACCCTTATTATGGCAATCTTGATGATTTTAGACAAATGTTTGTTCAGATACAAAAAACGGCTGATAACTGGATATCAATTTGGCAAAATAATAATCAAAATTTAACCAAGTTGTAAAATAACATTATGTAATAGTTAGGAAAATGAATCGTGAATACCATCTCTGCAATGTTTAACTATGATTTAAGCCATGCTAATACGATGGCTTTAAAGTGTATTGCTCGTACTTTTGTCAGGATAACAGACATTCGCCAAATCAAACCCACAATTGATTTTGCTAAAGAGCAAAAATTACCCATTTTTATTTTGTCAGGTGGTAGTAATGTGTTGCTACCTAATTATTTAGATGCTCTAGTGATTTCCCCATCTTTATTTGGCATTCAAATTGTTCAAGAGTCAGATGAAAGAATAATCATCAGTGTTCAAAGTGGCGAAAATTGGCATGCTTTGATAGAAACTTGCCTAAAAAATGGTTGGTATGGGCTGGAAAATTTGGCATTAATTCCGGGTCTGGTAGGGGCAAGTCCTGTACAAAATATCGGCGCTTATGGTGTGCAAGTTTCTGATTTTATTGATTATGTTATTGCTTACGATTTAATGACAGGCGAAAAGATGCTGCTTAATAATCAGGCATGTCAATTTGCTTATCGAGACAGCTTTTTTAAACAAAATCCTAATCGTTATTTGATTACAGAAGTAGCGTTTTGTTTACACAAAAATCCCAATCAAGTTATTACCAGTTATGGTGATGTTGAAAAAGTGGCACAGCAAATTTCTACGAAAAATCAGCATGCTGATGTATTACCTAGTGATGTATTTGAGGCGGTTATAAGTATTCGTCAAGAAAAACTGCCTGACCCTAAAATTTTACCAAATTGTGGCTCATTTTTTAAAAATCCCATTATTCAATTGGAAAAATTTCATCAATTAAAACAAAAGTTTGCAGATTTACCTTGCTATGCAGTCGATGAAAATCAAGTCAAGTTACCTGCTGGCTGGCTTATTGATAAATCAGGTCTTAAAGGTAAAGGCGTGGCACCAATTCTAACGCATAAAAATCAGGCATTGGTATTGGTAAACAATGCTCCAAATCAAGCAACCCAACAAGACATTCAAAACACCCAAAATTTTATCATAGAAATGGTAAATCAAACCTTTGGCGTAGTGCTTGAACGAGAACCAGTATGGGTGGATGGTCAAGGCGGCGTTTCTTAATTAAAACGATAAATAGCTTTGAAGTACAAATAAAATATATTGGTTGCTTGATGTTTGGTAAAATTTTTGCCCGAAAACGTTCTGATAATAACAAACCAAAACCGTCATTTAAAAAACGGTTTTTGTTGTTTGTTGTAAAATTATTGTTGTTACTTGTTGTAATAGGGGTTTTGCCATTTACTCCAGTGTTTTCATGGTTGGGTGTTCATTTTTTATCATTTTTTTCGGTCATGACGTTGCCAAAAAATGACAAATCTCCCCAAAGCATTGTTGTGCTTGGTGGAGGATTGACAAAACAAACCAATCAAGATGGTAGTAAAATTATTCTAAATCATTATAGTAAACTGCGCGCTAATTCTGCTTATCAACTGCACCAACAAACCAAACTTCCAATTATTACCAGTGGTGCTGAATCGCCTTGGCTGAGTGATTATTTAAAAACTTCAAAATTATACTCGTTTATGATAAGTGATAATGCTAGCATGAACACGTGTGAGAATGCAATTTTTACTGCTAAGTTATTAAAATATCATGAGTTATCAAATAGTATCTATTTGGTAACTGATCGTTATCATATGGCAAGAGCCAGACGACAATTTGCAAAAGCAGGCGTGCAAACCTATCCTTATGAGGCGCCTTTGGTGTTGCCTTTAGATTGGAGAAAACCAAAAAATAACTTGATGCACAGTCGTCGCGTGGTCTATGAAGTAGCTGCTTTAGTGCGAGATATTGTACGCCCACAAAACAATTGTCGTAATGAAGAGTTTATCAGTATTGAAGAAATTAGCACACCCAGACGTGTACCAAAAATTTTTTAAAAATTAAAAAAATACTTGCATTTCATCAAAAAATCTATATAATACACGCCTACGGAAGTTTGGCAGAGCGGTTGAATGCACCGGTCTTGAAAACCGGCGTGGGTTTGTAGCCCACCGTGAGTTCGAATCTCACAACTTCCGCCATTTATCTTAAAACAAATAAAAAAACCAACTTAATTTTAAGTTGGTTTTTTATTGTTTAATAAAACATAATACTAAATTGCATAATCAAGTGCATAAAAAGCAACCAAAACAGCAGCAATTAATACTGTGCCAATATTTAGTTTGTTTATCTCTCCTGAAACCAAGCGTCCAATTACTAAGGTTGCAAATCCAAGCATGATGCCCGTAACAATATTGGCAGTCAAGACAATAAAAACAGCACAAACCAAACCGCTCATTGCTTCAACAAAATCACTAAAATCAAGTTTTGAAACATTACTTAACATTAAAAGCCCAACATACATCAGCGCAGGGGCGGTGGCATAACTGGGCACTAAAAACGCTAATGGCTGCAAAAATAGCATTGCTAAAAATAATAAACCCACAACAACGGCAACTAATCCAGTTTTGCCGCCAACGGCTGTTCCAGATGCTGATTCAATATAAACAGCAGCAGGGGCCGTGCCAAATAACCCTGACAATAAACTGGATGCAGAGTCTGCAGTAAGAGCTTTGCCACCGCCAATGATTTGTTCATTTTTATCAATTAAGCCTGCTTGTCCCGCGACAGCACGAATGGTTCCTGTGGCGTCAAAAACTGCGGTCATTACCAAAGCAAAAACTGCAGGCAACACTGTTTTATCTAAAGCGCCAGCAATATCTAATTTAAAAAATAATGAATCATCACCAACATGTGGAATTTTGATGGGCGAGCCACTAAAGCTGACATTTGAATCAAATATTAAACCAATGGTTGTGATGGCGATGATAACCCATAAAATACCCCCTTTTACTTGACGTTTTTCCAAACCAATAATTGCCGCTAAACCAAGCAATGACATAATGACGCCAAAGGATGTAAAATCACCCATTTTAACAGGTAGACCCGCATCATTTTTAACAACAAATCCAACGTTATTGGCGGCAATTAAAAGTAAAAATAAGCCAATGCCAATGCCTGCTCCGTGAGCAATAGAGCTGGGTAGATTTTTTAAAATCCAAGTTCGAATGCCCGTGGCGGAAATTAGGGTAAAAAATACCCCCATTAAAAAAATCGCTCCCAAAGCTACAGGTGCACTAACTTTACTGCCTAAAACTAAGCTAAACGCGGTAAAAGCGGTTAAAGAAATGGCGCAGCCAATCGCCATAGGTACATTTGCCAAAAAACCAATCAAGAGCGAGCCAAACCCTGCCACAAGGCAAGTAGCGATAAATACCGATTCAGCAGGAAATCCTGCTTGAGAAAGCATGTTTGGAACCACAATCACTGAATAGACCATAGCTAAAAAAGTTGTAAAACCTGCTATGACTTCTTGACGAACGGTAGAGCCCCGTTCTTGGATTTGAAAATAGGAAAGTAAAGACATCTACCGTCACCCTGTTTGCGTAAAAGCAGTAATTTTACTGTAAAGATAGAATTATTACAATTTTACAACTAAGAATTTACAATATTTTGTTCAAAATTTTTTTTTGCTACAATAGAACAATCTATTTTTAAGATTATTTGGATGAACTGATGAAAAACACTGCTGAAACGCTGATTTTGCCAGATTTTTTGGTAACTTTAGTGCAAAAAATAACCAATGAAACAATAGAGAGCAAACTTTCGTTAGTAAATTGGATAAAAGATAGTCAAAAAGGATTGATTTTATATTTCTATCCTAAGGATAATACCCAGGGATGTACTATTCAAGCAGTTGATTTTACTAAAAATTTATCAAAATTAGCTGAAAAAGGCTATACTGTTATTGGGGTGTCACCTGATGATGTAAGTTCACACAAAAAATTCATTCAAAAACACGATTTACAGATTGGATTGATTTCTGATATTGAAAAACAGCTGTGTTATTATTTTGATGTATTTAAAGAAAAACAGCTGTATGGTAAAAAATATTTTGGTGTGGTGCGTTCTACTTTTATATTTGATAATCAAGGAAAAATTTTGGCAAGTTATCGTAATGTAAAAGCTAAAGAACATGTGCAAAACTTATTGGCGGTTTTATAAATCATGATGGTACTGTTTATCAATAATCAATCCAACAAACTTAAGTAATGAAAGTTTTGCATTTATTATCATCTTTAAAATACGATGAATCCGAACGTGGCATTTATGCCATCACTCATGCTATGGCAAAAGCGGGGCATAAATCGGTGGTGATTGGCTGCGCTGATAAAAATCACGAACTGGTTACTCGGCTTTTGCGAGATGATACAATTTATTATCAAATGGCCATGCCAAAAAAATCTTGGTGGGCACTTCGGTATATTTTTCGGCTCAAGCATTTGATTTTACAGCATAAACCCGATATTATTCATGTGCATTCACGCACACCGGCATGGGTGCTGCGTATGTCAATGAGCTGGTTGCCAAAAGAAAAACGTCCAAAAGTTATTGCAACGGTGTATGGTTTTTATCCTTTAAATTCATACACTAAAGCACTGTTTTTTGCTGATATCATCATTAGTGCTTCTCGTAGCATTGACCGGTATTTAAAGGAAAATTTAGCAGCCAAACAAGAAGAATCACCTGATGGTTTTGCTGATAAATTAACCAAAAAAATTATTTGTGTACGTCGCGGTGTCGACGTTAAAAAATACCCTTATCGTCATCATTCTTCTGTGCATTGGCTACAAAACGTTTTTGCTCAACACCCTGAATTAGAATATAAAAAATGGCTAGTCTTTCCAACTCCTATCGGTAGTGAGTATGGGCAGGATTGGTTGATTGATATTTTGGGTAATCTACAAGAAAAATTTCCAAAAATTCACGCTGTAATTATGGATGATGACTTAGCTACTGCCAACGAACTTGATTTGACTCAAGAAGAATTTGTGCAAAAATTGTATGCATTGGATTTACAAAAACGCGTTACTTTTGTGGGTAAACGACCGCCTGACATGCGCGAATGGCTGGCGTCGGCAGATATTGTTTTGGCGCTGGCAAATTACCCTGAAAGTATTGGTATTACAGCCATTCAAGCAGTTCATTTAGGCACTCCTGTGATTGGTTGGTCAAAAGGGGCGTTTGCAGATATTTTGACAATAACTTATCCGCAAGGTTTGGTTAAAGAAGAAACCGCATTTGCTTTGTGTAAATCAGTCAAGTTTCACTTGCAAAATCCCATTCGCCCCGCCATAACTCACGAATATACCATTGAAGAAATGGTGAAAAATACATTAAATATTTATCAAAATTTAATTAACCCAGATGCCAAAAAAATAAAAACCCTTAAATAAAAATTTAAAAACAAAACAATTGGACGGTAAACAATCAAAAATAGAAAACAGTTTACAAATATTCTAAATTATTTTATAATCAAAATATTAACTTATTGTTAAATAAGGGTTATTTATGAAAAAATTTGCTACTCAAACCGTACTTGCTACAATGCTGGGTTCTGTTGTTTTGTCAGGCTGTGCTACTAAAACCTTAATGACTAAAGATTCTGGTGGTAGCTATGTTAAAAAAACCAGACAAACATTGGTTGAAGATTCAGTTTTGGCTTTTGGTAAGCCTGCTACTCGTATAGCCAATGCACCTGATGATGCAGTGGTGATTGTTGGGCAAAAACACAGTTATGTTTTGACTCAAGGTGGATCAGAATTTACTAGTTTGCTTGGGTATTTAGATCCAGAATATGTGAGTCTGCGTGAGCCGCTTGATTTTTATTCAGCAAATAATGATGGAAAATTTACAGGAACGTTGGCTTTAAAATACACACGACTCAAAGAAGATTTTAGTAAAAAAGATGCTCAATTTTTCCTAAAACATAATGTTAAGGAATGCACCACATATAACGAAAAAGAACTACAAGCCCAAAGTTTTTGTTTTAATATTAGCTTAGAAGGTGCGGTATATCCCGTTGTGAGCAATCAACACAGTCTAAAATCTTTAAGCCGTCTTTACCCTGTAACCATCTATACCACCAAAGAAGAAACCGCTTATCGTAAAGGCGACAGCGACCCTGTAGAAAAATTGGTTTTATTTCCATTTGCGGTAGCTTTTGATGTGGTTACGCTTCCCTTTCAGGCATTAAAGAAAATTTTTAATTGATTGAGCTAAAAACGGCAATTTTTCAGGTAAAAATCTTGTGTAACATCTGAAAATTTAGTAGAATAGGCAGATTGTGTTAGGCAACGTGTCTCCTTTGTTAATAATAACATTGGTAATTCGGTGGCTGCCTGAATTATCGCCTACACTAAGTGAAGCCCTTTTTATTTTTACCTTAGTTAAGGATTTATTATGGCAAACTCAGCCCAAGCTCGCAAACGCGCTCGTCAAAACGTAAAACAACGTGCTAAAAATGTATCACAACGTTCTATGGTTCGCACTTACATCAAACGTGTCGTTGCCGCTATTGAAGCAAAATCTTACGAATTGGCAACCGAAGCCTATAAAAAAGCAGTACCTGTAATTGACCGTATGGCAGACAAAGGCATTATCCACAAAAATAAAGCCGCTCGTCATAAAAGTCGCTTAAATAAAGCAATCAAAGCATTGCAAGCCTAAGTTTATTTTAGGTAAAACAAAAAGAGTGTTATAAAACACTCTTTTTTTATTTCTAAAACTAATAAACGATACTATAAAACAGTATTGGCTGGTTCATAGGATAGGGTGTCAGTAATTTGATTGCGTTCATCTACCAAAACAACCTTTGGCAAATGGGTTTTAATTTCATCAGTAGATAATAAAACATAAGACATAATAATCACAACATCGCCTTTTTGAACAAGGCGTGCTGCCGCGCCATTAAGGCAAACCTCGCCACTGCCACGTCTGCCGGCAATGGTATAAGTTTCAAAACGTTCACCGTTATTGTTATTAACAATTTGCACTTTTTCATTAATATCAATACCAGCGGCTTCTAATAAATCAACATCAACTGTGATGCTGCCAACGTAATTTAGATTTGCCCCTGTAACAGTGGCGCGGTGAATTTTTCCACCCAAAAAAGTTTTAAACATAGATAACTCTTTTATCAATTACTCTTTTAATGTAGATTGGCGATGTTCTTTAACATAATCAATCATGCAATCGCGCAACAGCTGACTGGCAGTTCGATTATTTTCTTTGGCAGCTTTTTTAAATTGTTCTACCAAAGTTCTATCAACACGCATATTAAATGTCGTTTGTTCTTCATTGCTCATTTTTTTGTCCCATTATAAAACTTAATAGCCAAATTAGGCAAATTATTCGTATCAAAAAATTGGTATAATTGCGTAAATGGCAACTTACAGGCATTAATTTTAACTGATATTAAAACAAAAAACCACCTGATTTCCAGATGGTTTTTTGGTTTTTTACATTAAGTTCTAAATTGTGGGAAGAAGGCAGGAATGCCAGGAAGCATACCCACAGCGCCCATAGCAAGGCAAAGAATGACAAATCCAGTCATTGGAATGATAACACGACCTGCAAAGCCCAGCTCAATACTGCGTTTTTTGTCGCCAATCAAACCTAAGTTGTCCAACATCATTGTTAAAGACCAGCCAAAAACAGGGTTTACCAAAGCAGATGCAAAAACAACAATGGCAGCCGATTGGGTGGTTTTACCTTTGCGAGTCATTTCCATGCCAGCTTCTAATAATGGCACAAATACCGCAACAATCAACGCAACACTCAGTACAGGTTGCCAGATTGCTAAATCCATTGGGTAGCCCCAGATACTGGCAATAATACAAAATAGGGCAGTTAAGATTGCACCAGCTGGAATTGGACGTTTGGCAATTGCCGCTGGAACGATGTAAGTTCCCCAAGATGATGTAAAGTTTGCTCCGCCAAGTGCTGAACCAATGGCTTGTCTGATGGAGCAAGTAACCATAGTATCATCAACATCCATATGGGTGCGGTCGGTGTTGCTTGGATAGCTGATTTTTTGGAAGACTTTATGACCTAAGAAATCTGGTGGCCACATAGCAACTGCCAAGACTGCAAAAGGAAAGACGACAATAAAGGCTTTGGTATCAGGCAAACCTAATGTCCAGCCAGTGTTTTCGCCCCACCAGTACATTGGGTTCATGTTTGGTAGACCCGGTGCGGTTTTAAATTCAAATGGCGCACCAAAGATAAAAGCTAAAAATCCTGCCAAGGCGCAGCCAATCGGCACAGCAAGCCAACGTTTTTGCCAATGCTCAAGTAGGGCATACATAATGATGGTGGCAATGATGATGACAAAAGCCAAATGAGGTATTTCTATGGCTTTTGCCCAATCAATTAGTTTATTGACTTGTCCGATGGTGCCTACAAAACCCAAATACAACAAAAGACCACCTGCAACCCCATCACTGGTTAGCTTGGTCATCAAACTTCCGCCCTTTAGTAGACTTAAAATAAGTCCAAATACGGCAATGGAAATACCAAACGCCAATGGGTGCCCGCCTGCTGCAACGACAATAGGAATTAGTGGGATTAGCGGTCCATGCGTCCCAGGCAAATTTGATGTTGGAAGGATAAAACCAGAAAAAATCACCACCAAAATAGCTGCGATTAAAAGTTCATAACGCACGTTTTCTAAAATAAAACCATCACCTAATCCCAAAGGTGCTGCAAAAGCTGCCGCCATAGCGCCAACCATAACAATTTTACCAATGGTGCCTGCCATTGCAGCAATGGCATCTTCAGGTTCAAAGCGATAGTCTTTAAAAGGTAGGTTAATACTCCAACGCTTTGGCTTCATGATTTGCAGTTCGTGCGCTAGATATTCATCACGGGTATTAAAACTAGAACTTGGCTTGTGAAGCTCAGCATAACTTTTATTTTGTATTTCGCGAAGCCTCTCTTCGCTTAATGTTGTATTGATATCACTCACAAAATACTCCTTAAGTTGCGATGATAAAACATCTTAAATCCCTGTCTTTCCATAATCATGATACTGAAAAACAATTTTAAGATATTTCAAGGTTAAAAAACCTCTTGGCTGATTATAACTTGCTTTTTAGCCGCTGTCATGTAATTTTTTATTTTTTATATGATTTTTTGATTGTATAAATAATTTAAATCAATAGCTGGTCTTATTTATGCAGTTATGGACTGTGATAAAATGGCTGTGTTACAATAAATTACTTAAATCAAAGTAATTTTAAGTAAAACGGTTTTAGTAAAAATACGTTCAATCAAACCAGTTTAAGTAAATGCACTATGAATCAACCAATCCATCTAACCTGTCCGCGTTGTCAAAAACCGACCATCTGGCAAAATAACCCTTATCGCCCCTTTTGCAGTGAGCGGTGCAAACTGATTGATTTGGGCGCATGGGCAGCTGAAGATTATAAAATTACCGCTGAAGATTCTCCTTTTAGTGAAGAAAGTGGTAAAGAAAGTGGTAAAGACATTGGCAGAAAAGATTAACAACCGTTTCACCACCCAAACCAATCAAAGTGAATATTAAACCAATCAATTAATATAGGAATGTTTATGAGTTATTTATCTGCAACTTATCATCGCCAACCGATTACCTTTACCAAAGGCAGAGGTTCGTATTTATACACCGCTGACGGTACCGCGTATTTAGACGCTTTAACAGGCATTGCAGTTTGTGGTTTAGGGCATTGTTATCCACCAATCACTGACGCAATCACCGAGCAGGCGGGTACTTTGATTCATACTAGCAATTTATTTGGTATTGATTGGCAGGAAAAAGCAGGTCAAATATTGTGTCAAGCGGCAAATATGAAAGAGGTGTTTTTTGCCAATTCTGGAGCTGAAGCCAACGAATGCGCGTTAAAACTTGCCAGGCTGTATGCTTATAAAAAAGGACTGACCCGCCCCAAAGTGGTGGTAATGGAACACGCGTTTCATGGGCGGACACTGCTGACGGTAACGGCAACTGCTAATCCCAAAGCTCGCGAAGGATTTTTTACGTTGGATGAGGATTTTATTCGGGTACCGTTTGGCGACGCTTCCAAAGTGGCGGATTTATCCGATGACCCCAATATTTGTGCGGTATTTCTTGAGCCAATTCAGGGCGAAGGCGGACTGTATACCCCCGATGATGATTATTTGCAAAAAATCGCTCAAATTTGCCAAAAAAACGATTGGCTTTTGATGTTGGATGAGGTGCAAACAGGCAATGGGCGCACGGGCAAATATTTTGCTTATCAGTACAGTGATATTGTGCCAGACGTTTTAACTACCGCTAAGGGGCTGGGTAACGGTTTTCCAGTGGGGGCGTGTATGATGAATAATAAAGCGGCAGGTTTGTTTAAAGTGGGTTCTCACGGCTCAACTTTTGGCGGTACTCCCTTGGCGTGTCGGGTGGTTTGTTCGGTTTATGAGCATTTAACACACGATGTTATGCAAAACGCGCTTACTCAAAGCCAAAAAATTCGCCACGCAGTCCAACATCGCTTTGCTGATAAAATCGAAATTCGTGGGCGTGGCATGATGATTGGTTTTGCCATGCCGTCCGATGTTGATTGCGGTCAAATTGTGGCGATGGCTCGCGATGAATTTTATTTGATTGTGAATGTAACAGGCGGTAACGTAATACGATTATTGCCAGCTTTAAATATTAGTGAAGCGGATACGTGCAGTTTGATTGAAAAATTATTGGCGTTGCTGGATAAAATTTTGTCATAGATAACCGTTTAATAAAACCAATATAAATCATAGAGATTGCTGTATTTTGGTTGGGTTTTATAAATTGACAAAACCGTTTATTGTAACTATAATCTTGGGCTTAATTGGCAGACTATTTTTTGTGGACTGTTTTAAGCCGACTTGACAAAAGTGGTTTTATTATTGACGTTTTGGACGGTTAAACGTGTGAAATTTTGGTCAAAAAATTGATTAAAATTTCAACAACTTTTTAGCGAAAAATTATACCCAAAAAATGATTGAGTAACTAATTGATTTTATTTAAAAATTTAAATCAACCGGTCTGAAACACTCCCCAATTTTTAGGGGATTAAGACGACCTGGATTATAAATTCGAGTCCGACGATATGGAGTCTGAAACACTCCCCAATTTTTAGGGGTTGCATTATTAGCTAAAAAATAATCAAGGCAATAAAAAACCTAAATTTACTTTAGTAAATTTAGGTTTTTTTAAGGTTGATGGATATTGGATTTATTTTAAAAACAGCTGATAACCAACATTATCTGTAAGATTTTCGCATTGATAGCCAATTTCAGTCAGAGCATCAATAATCTTACGCGATGTGCCTTCAGAGGCTTGCAATCCTACCAAAATACGACCTTCTGCCGCACCATGATTTCGGTAGTGAAATAAAGTGATGTTAAAATCTGTACCTAATTTTTCCAAAAAATTTAATAAAGCGCTGGGGCGTTCAGGAAACATAACCCGAAATAAATGCTCATCCTTAACCATCGCATGACCGCCGATAAGATAGCGAACATGTGTTTTAGCAGCTTCATCATCGGTTAAGTCAAAAGCGGTTAAGCCTTTTTTGTCCAAAATTTCTTGAATGATTTGTCGCTCTTTTTGCCCTTCTTTTAGAGCAATGCCAACAAAAACATGAGCAATTTTGGGATTGTTTGCGTCCAAGCGATAATTAAATTCAGTAATATTGCGACCTTCTAAAGTACGGCAAAATTCCAAAAACGCCCCTGTTTTTTCGGGCAAACGTACCGCAAAAATCGCTTCTTTTTGCTCGCCAATTTCGGTACGCTCTGCAACATACCGTAAACGGTCAAAATTCATATTTGCCCCCGAGATGATGGCGGTGCAGTTTTTGTGCTGTAGCTGATTTTGTTGAATGTATTTTTTCATCCCAGCAACCGCCAAAGCTCCAGCTGGTTCAACCACACTGCGATTTTCTTCAAAAATATCTTTGATGGCGGCACAAATTTCATCATTGGTGCATGTTACCACATCAGGGTCAATGACGGCGCCGCTGCCATCAGATTTTGGTAATTGGGCAATATGAAACGGCAGTTCGCCAATTTCTGCAACAGCAACCCCATCGGCAAATAAAGAAACCTGAGGCAGTTTTACTCGTTGTTTGGCGGTAAGTGCTGCCTTTAAGCAAGCAGCTCCAACAGGTTCAACGGCAATTACTTTAATATGGGGTGCAACTTCCCCCAAAAAAGCCGCCACCCCCGCAACTAAACCGCCTCCGCCCACGGCAACAAATACATAATCAAGTTCTCGCCATTGTTGAGTAAGCTCAAGCCCAATTGTGCCTTGACCTGCAATGACCAGTTCATCATCATAAGGGGCAATGTAGGTAAAATCATCTTCTTGGGCTTTTTGCATGGCAAAACGATTGGCTTCATCAAAACTATCACCATGTAGATAAACATTGCCACCCAAGGCTTGTACGGCTTTGATTTTAATCTCTGGAGTGGTGGTTGGCATAACAATTAGATTGTTTAATTGCAACCGATTTGCTGAATAAGCAACGCCTTGGGCGTGATTGCCAGCAGAAGCGCAAATAATGCCTTTTTGTTTTTTATCATCAGGCAATTGGCTAATCTTATTATAAGCCCCACGCAATTTAAAGGAAAAAACAGGCTGCAAATCTTCTCGTTTTAGGCGAATTTGATTATCAAAACGTTTGGATAATTTGGGGGCATTTTCTAAAGGTGTTTGAATGGCAACATCATAAACGGTTGCTTGCAAAATAGCGCGAACCCAAGAAGAGAGCATCGATGATTCCTTTTTTTGGTTAATAAATTGATTTTATTTCATGATAAAATCAATCGTTACGTGTGGTTTGATACGTTTTATAAGCTTTTTTGATGAGTTTAAAATTTTTGTTCTTTTCGTCCCAAACATAAATAAAATGGGTAACGGTTTCAGCGTATTGATTGCGATTTCTGATTTGCCCACCTTGACAGTTGCGACTTACAAAAGGCGACTATCACGATAAAAACAATCCATTGATTTTCTAATTGATTGTTTGATTGGTAAATGCAGTTAAATTCAGATGGTGAATCTTCACCAATCGAAATTTCATACACAAGCCCACTATCATCATTGTAAGCCCATTTTAAGCGTGTTCTAAAACTTTGCCAGTCGCCCAATTTTAATGGGCTTTTTTGCCGTTATAGACCTTGGCAGGATATGAGCTAAATCATATCCAGCAACAATTTTTACATATGATAAAGGCATGATAAGCATCAAAACCAATAAGGCGTTAAATATTTCATGAACTTTATCCTAAAGGCAATTATATAACTGGCTACGCCTTTTTATTAAGCATCTAATTGCGCTAAAATTTCATCACTGATATTAACATTGGTGTAAACCTCTTGAACATCGTCTAAATCTTCAAGCATATCAATCATTTTTAGCACTTTTTGGGCGTCTTCTAAGTTATCAATATCAGCCGAAGTAGAAGCAGACATGGTAACTTCAGCACTATCAGAAATCAGTTTGGCGTTATCTAAGGCGTCTTTAACCTTACCAAAGTCGTTAGGGTCGGTAATCACTAGCAAACTTTCGCCATCGTTTTCAATATCCAAAGCGCCAGCATCCAAAGCCACTTCCATTACTTTATCTTCTAGGCTAACGTCTTCAAATACAATTTCACCACGTTTGGTAAATAAATAAGACACCGAACCTGAAGTGCCTAAATTTCCGCCATTTTTACTAAATGCATGACGTACTTCGCCAACGGTACGGTTTACATTGTCAGTCATGGTCTCAACCAATACCGCAACCCCGCCAATGCCGTAGCCTTCATAGGTGATTTCTTCCATATTGTCGTTATCACCGCCGCCAGCGCCACGCTCAATGGCACGTTTAATCACGTCTTTGGTCATATTAGCGGCATTGGCTTTTTCTAAGACGGCACGCAAACGCGGGTTGTTGTTGGGGTCAGCATCGCCAGATTTGGCAGCAGAAACGATTTCACGGATAATTTTGGTAAAAATTTTACCCTTTGCTGCGTCTTGTTTTGCTTTGCGATGTTTGATATTTGCCCACTTACTATGACCTGCCATAAACACACCTATAATTAATTTAATGACAAAAATAAAAAAGTTAAAATACAATCAAAGGCGGTATTTTATCATAAGTTTATAAAAATGTCGGAAAAAATTGGCAATCTAAAACGCTACAGTCAATGACTTAATTTTTACAGTTTTTTGAGTTAGAATAGGAAATTTGATTTAAGACTAATTTGACGGTTTGCCATGAAATCCAAAAAAAATCTCACGCTTGCCGAACGCATTCATATTGTCATTGAAGGTACAGACACTCCAGCAGGTAAATTTTTTGATGTGCTTTTGTTGATTACAATTCTGTTGAGTGTTTTGGTAATTATGCTTGATAGTGTTCTGGTATGGCGATTGCGATTTAGAGAATTGTTTTTTTATGCAGAATGGTCATTTACAATTTTATTCACCATAGAATATATTCTAAGATTGTATTCGGCACCAAATCGCAAAGGTTATGCGTTTAGTTTTTTTGGGGCGGTAGATTTGTTGGCGCTTTTGCCTAGTTATTTAAGTTTGTTTATTGCTGGCACAAAGTATTTATTAATTGTACGCATTTTACGCATTTTACGCATATTTCGTGTATTTCGTTTAAAATCTTATATGCAGCAGGCGGGATTTTTGGCAGCCGCTTTTAAAACCAGTCAGCATAAAATTACGGTGTTTTTTCTGTCCTTGCTCCTATTGGTTACTATTTTTGGTTCTATTTTGTATGTAGCTGAGGGTCCTGAGAATGGGTTTACCAGCATTCCACGGTCTATTTATTGGGCGGTGGTAACTTTAACCACGGTTGGTTATGGTGATATTTCACCCAAAACTCCCATTGGACAAACCATTGCAAGTATGGTGATGATTACAGGTTACGCCATCATTGCTGTACCAACGGGTATTTTTACCGCTGAATTAACTCGCACTATGAGACCGCAATTACACCCTGTGGCTTGTCCAAACTGTGGTAAATTTGGTCATGCTTCAAGTGCTAAGTTTTGCGACCGCTGCGGGCATGAATTGCATGTTTGAAAATTTGGCAATAAGAAAACCGCTTAATTGCAAGATTGAGCGGTTTTTTTGCTAAGAAAGGATTAGTTGTCCATAGCTTGAGCAGCTTCTTTTTTAGCGGCTTTTTCAGCTTTTTTAGCTTCACGTTTTTTGGCGTGTTCAGCTTTTTTAGCTTTCATGCTGCTTTTGAAGCGTTGGAAAGAAGATTCTTTGGTGCCATTGGCAGTTGTAGTAGAAGCACAAGCAGTTAATGCTAAGCTAGCAGCAACCAAAGTGGTGATAGCAAGTTTTTTCATCTTGATAACCTTACCTTAAAATGAATAAAAATCAAATGTGTGTAAATACTAACATTGAAGTTAAAATTTTGCAATATGTAAGTTTTATTTACAGCATTATACAAAGCTAATTATTTGTAATAATTTGTGTTTTGGGTACACTTATCAGCAAATTAATCGCGTTCTTTCTTAGAAGAGAACTTAGAAAACTTTGCTTTTTCAAAATCGATTACTGCTTTTTGTGCAGAACCGTTAGGTTTTTCAGCAACTTTTTTGCGAGTTACTGCTCTTGATTTTAAAGGTTTTTTAGTAATACGTGCTTGTTTTTCTTTGGCGTGTGTGGTTAAGCCAGCATTTTTTTGATGACGCAGTCCGACCAAATCGCACAATTTGCCAATTTCTTTTGCGTCAAGCTCAATAAAACGCCCTGTACGTAGCTGTTTGGGTAAAATAACGCTACCATAACGCGTACGAATCAGGCGCGAGACTTTGAGTTCTTGAGAATCAAACAATCGACGAACTTCACGTTTACGACCTTCTTTTAAGGTAACGTGATACCATTTATTAACACCTGTGCCACCACCTTCTTTGATGTCATCAAATTTTGCCATACCATCATCTAAAACAACACCAGCGGTCAGAGTTTTGGCAATTTCAGAAGTAACTTCACCCAAGACACGTACAGCGTATTCACGTGTGATTTCAGTAGAAGGGTGCATTAAACGATGCGCCAATTCACCATCATTGGTAAATAACAGTAGCCCTGATGAATTAATATCCAAGCGACCAACCATAATCCAACGGTCATGGGTTAGTTTTGGCAAGCGTTCAAATACAGTCTGGCGACCCTGAGGATCTAAACTTGAGCAGATTTCACCTTCTGGTTTGTAATAGGCGATGATGCGACGACGTTTTTTGTGGTTGTCTTGAATGCGTACCAGTCGCCCATCAATACGAACTTCATCGTTATCAGTAGCGCGTTCACCCAGTTGAGCGATTTTGCCATTGATGGAAACTCGTCCGTTTTTAATCACTTCTTCAAGTTGACGCCGTGAGCCTAAACCGATGCGCGCCAAAAGTTTCTGTAGTTTTTCGCCTTCGGGTTTGATGGGATTATTCATAAAAAATCCTGTAACGTGGAAAATAACATTTCGCAATGTGAACTTTTCATTATACCATAATTTTACGATGGATTTGTATTTATGGACAAAGCATTAATATCAGGCATGGGCGGTAACTCAGCTAAACTACAAAGTCCAAAAGCATCTAAAAATTCATCGGTCGTGTGCAACAATGCTGGTCTTCCTAATGTGTCTTTATAACCTTTTTCTACAATCCAGCCCTTATCAAATAATTGTCGTAAAATATGACTAGATACACTGACGCCACGAATTTGTTCAATATCAAGTCGGGTAACAGGCTGTTTGTAGGCGATGATGCTTAAAGTTTCTAATACAGCTTGACTGAGTGTTTCGGGGCGTTCAGGAAAAATTTGCTGAATCAGTGGGGCGTATTCTGCCTTAATTTGCAAGCGATAGCCACTTGCTGTTTGGCTGAGCTCAAGTACGCCTCCTGAAAGTCTTTCCTCTAGTAATAGTAAAGCTGTAGTAATGTCATTGATATCCACCAGATACTGACCTAAGAGGCGTTTTTTTAAGTCATTTTTAGTCAAAGGCATTTCACTGATGTGCAATAATACCTCAATATGCCGACTTAAAAGATTGCAGTTTATTTTTGAATCGGGTTTTAAATGGGTGTTTGTCATAAAATTTAACCAAATAAACCATCTGTTCTAGGTTTTGACAAAATGCCAATATAAGAAAAGCAAAACAGCACAAACGATAAAATCCACGCAATTTGGGAAATTAAAATCCATGTCATATAGTCATAGCCAAACATGGGTAAAACTACCCGAAAAATTGCACTGACAATCATCAAAATAAATATGGCAGTTACGGTTTTTGGGGGTTGGTGAATGTTTCTGCCAGTGTGTCCTAAAGAAACACGAGCCATCATTGCAACGGTCATCAGCCCAATACCAAATAAAGCTAGACCATGCAGACCCAAAGAATGTAAGTTTAAAGAAGTTTCACCAACAAAAGGATAAATGACAAAAATTAACAAACTTACTGTCATACCAAAAAATGCAATGACCAAAGACCACAATAAGGGTTTTTTCCAAATAGCGGCATGATACCAATTTTTTAACCTTAAAATATTAGCAATAAAACAAACCAAAGCAAAGACTGCCGTTATTTTTGGCATTTGGAAAAATAAATCAAATATCATCATACCAGCCAATCCGACCAAGCTGGCACGGTCTAATAATTCAGAATTTTTTTGCTCAATATTAACACCACTGGGTTTTCCAAAATTATCAACACTGATTCCTTTGACGATAAAAAATGGCAAAACTCGTCGCCCGATTGTAAATACAATGCCAATAATCAAAAATAAGGTAGAGTATAAAGAAATTTGTTGAGTAGTTTTATGATTTAACACAATGCCAATATAAAAAGCTAAATTGGCGGCAAAGATTAAAATTAATTTAGCAATAATACCAATCTGGCGTTTTTGTCGAGCTTTTGCAACTGCACGTATAACCGCAAAACTGGTCCATGCCCAAAACAGCATATCAAAAACAAAAGCAACAATAAGCATGGGTGTACTTGGTACGGCGTGAAGTCCAAGCCATAAAAATCGCGCCATTACCCAACAAAAAAAGATACCAAACAAATGCCAACCATAGGGCATGGGTTGGTTTGTCCAGGTTTTTACCGCAGTTAATAAAAAGCCTGCAATGACTGCCAAACTATAGCCAAAAAGCATTTCATGACCATGCCAATAAAAAATATCTAAACTACCTTTAAATGGCGCGATACCTTTTAAAATCAGCGCCCATAGTAACATGGTAATCACAGCAAAAATTGCTGAACTTGCAAAAAATATCCGAAACCCTAAGTTTAAAATTGGGTGGGGTGATGTTGGACGTTTGGCGGTATTTTGAATATTCATTAACATTATTTTTATCCTTAAGATTTTGGCTTATCATACGCTTTTTACAGTTATTTTTCAAATCAACCAAAAGAAGTAGTATCGATTAATTTTTTTTTAAAAATGGCTAGTGGAGCCATTGTTTTTTTGCTAAACTAATCGTTTTTGTTTTAAATTACTGCAAGATGACCAATACGCCATTATTGACCTCCGATTACGATTATCATTTACCTGAGAATTTGATTGCTCGTTATCCTTTGAAAACGCGTTCTGCTTCTAGATTATTGTGTGTTAATGGCAGTAGTATGACCGATAGGCTATTTAGCGACTTGCCAAGCCTGTTAAATGTTGGTGATTTATTGGTTTTAAATGACACCAAAGTAATGAAAGCTCGCCTATTTGGTCAGAAAGCATCAGGTGGTCAAGTTGAGATTTTAGTTGAGAGAATATTGCCTGATGATGGGGTAATGCCTAAAAATCGTGCATTATGTCATGTTAAATCCAGCCGCAGTCCAAAAAAAGACAGTCAATTAATTTTGGCTGGGGGTAATCTGACCGCAACCATGTTAAATCGTGAAGAAAACCTTTTTGTTTTGGCATTTGATAAACCAGTTTTATCAGCGCTAGAGGCATTTGGGGAATTGCCTATTCCACCATATTTTGAGCGTAGAGCCGACCAAGATGATGAAAGTCGTTATCAAACCGTGTTTTATGATGCTAATAAAACAGCCAGTGTTGCTGCACCAACAGCAAGTCTGCATTTTGATGATGAGACACTTGCCCAACTACAAAAAAAAGGTGTGGAAATCGCTTTTGTAACGTTACACGTTGGTGCAGGCACGTTTGCTCCAGTTAAAACCGAAGATTTAACTCGGCATATCATGCATAAAGAGTACGCACATTTACCCCAAAGTACTGCTGATAAAATCAATACTGTTAAAAAAAACGGCGGTCAAGTGATTGCGGTTGGCACAACGGTAACACGCACTTTAGAGACAGCGTATTTGCACTGCAAAAATGGTCAATTAAGTGAATTTTCTGGCGATACTCAAATTTTTATTTATCCACCTTATCATTTTGGGGTTGTTGATAGATTAATTACTAATTTTCATTTACCAAAATCTACATTATTGATGCTGGTTTCAGCGTTTTGTGGTAAAAACAATATTTTAACGGCATATCAACACGCCATCCAAAAACAATACCGATTTTTTAGTTATGGCGATGCCATGCTTTTGGATAAATGGGCTGATTGATAATATTAACAAACTAATTAATGGGTTAATAATCATATTATTATGAAATTTTCACTACATAATACCGATAACGGTAATAATCACGCCCGTCGTGGCACGGTTCATCTTGCTCATGGTGATGTACAAACACCCGCATTTATGCCTGTGGGTACTTATGGTACAGTTAAAGGAATGTTGCCACGAGACATTCATGCAATTGGTGCCGATATTATTTTGGGTAATACTTTTCATTTGTGGCTGCGACCAACCACAGCGGTGATTAAAGAATTTGGTGGACTGCATTCATTTATTGGTTGGAATAAGCCTATTTTAACCGATTCAGGCGGTTTTCAGGTATTTAGTTTGGGCGCAATGCGTAAAATCAGTGAAGAGGGTGTAGCGTTTCGTTCTCCAGTGGACGGTCAAAAAGTATTTTTATCGCCTGAAGTGTCTATGCAAATTCAATACGATTTAAATTCAGACATTGTCATGCAATTTGATGAATGCACGCCCTATCCAGCAACTCATGATGAGGCTAAAAATTCCTTAGAGTTATCGCTTCGTTGGGGACAAAGATGTCTTGATGAGCATCATAAATTGGGCAATAAAAATGCATTGTTTGGTATTATTCAAGGCAGCATGTATCAAGATTTGCGTATGCAATCATTGTCAGGGCTTTTGGAGATGCCATTTGATGGTTACGCCATTGGTGGGTTGTCTGTAGGTGAACCTAAAGAAATGATGATGCAAGTGCTGGATTATCTGCCTAAAACTATGCCAAATGATAAACCGCGTTATCTGATGGGCGTGGGTAAACCTGAAGATATCGTAGAAGCTGTTCGGCGTGGCGTGGATATGTTTGATTGTGTGATGCCAACACGCAACGCAAGAAATGGTCATTATTTTACCAGCTCAGGTGTGGTAAAAATCAAAAATGCCAGTCATCGTTACAATCATGAACCTTTGGACAAAGAATGTGATTGTTATACTTGTCAAAATTTTAGTTTGGCGTATTTACATCATTTGCACAAATGCGGTGAAATGCTGTCTGCTCAATTAGGAACAATTCATAATCTGGCGTATTATCAAAAACTAATGAAAGACATCCGCACCAGCATTGAAAACCAGAAGTTTGATGAATTTGTTGCGCTGTTTTATCAAAAACGTGGTATGAGTGTACCTGATTTTGATAAACATAAATCCTGATGTCTGCAATGTTTTAAATGGATGTTATAAGGTCAGTAACGGGTAAGCTGATTTTGGTGTTATAAATACCACAATTTTCTTTTACAGTTAATGGTTTAGACTGCGTTAAAAATTCTCGTCTGGAGATTAAAGTTGCCCCAAGATGGATTAGGTGTGGATTTTCTAATTGACAATCTATGAGCTGTATTCCATAGTTTTGACAAATTCTCATTAGTCCCCAAAAGGCAACTTTTGATGCGTCGGTTTTTTTATGAAACATACTTTCCCCACAAAAAAGCCCACCCAGATTAATCCCATAAAGCCCGCCAATCAGTGCGCTTTGATTAGGAATATTCTCCCAAATTTCAATGCTGACTGCAATGCCTAATTTGTGTAAATCTTGGTAGGCATCTTTCATGGATTTAGTAATCCAAGTTTGGTTACTGTAGTTTCTTGGCTGACTACAAGCATCCATCACATTATTAAAATCATGATTGAAAGACAGCGTCCAAGTTTGTTTTTTGACAACGCGCACAAGTGATTTACTGGGTTTAAAGGTTTTAGGATCAATCACGCATCGTGTGAGCGGTGACCACCAGTAAATTGGGTCGCCCTCATTAAACCAAGGAAAAGCTCCACAGCGATAAGCGTGCAATAAAGTGTTTATTGATAAATCAGCTCCATGACCTAAAAAACCATCATCGTCGTTAGGCAGGCTAGCAATCAAGCCCCTAAAATCAAAAGGGCAAGCATCAGCAAGTTTGTGTAATTTTTTGGTGGTATTGGTGAAATTTGTCATTTGTATGTTGGTTGGTTAGATGGTTAAGTGCTTTATATTCTAAAATAAATCCCCATTAACAAGCAATCCATTTTTAAAGAGAAAACTATGAATCAAATTGATTGTCGTCAACGTTTTTTTATTCAAAACTCACCCGTTCGTGGCGATGTGGTAAAACTGTCTGATAGTTTTTTGACTGTGATTCAACAAAAACCGTATCCAAAAGCCCTAAAAGCACTTTTAGGTGAAATGTTGGTTTCAGCAAGTCTATTAATTGCCACCTTAAAAATTGATGGCAAACTATCCATTCAATTGCAGTCTATAAATGAATCATCACCATTAAAATTTGCTATGGCAGAATGTGACTACACAGGAGCCGTACGAGCTTTGGCGGGCTTTTCATCAGAAGAAACCAATCTTTGGGATAAACTAAAAACCAGTGATGAAGTGTTGGCGTTATTGCAAGACAGTGTGCTATTTATTAGCATTCATCCAGAATTTGGCGATAGTTACCAAAGCATTGTAGAAAAAGTAAGTGATAATTTAGCTGAATGTTTGGCACATTACCAAAAACAGTCCGCTCAAATCCCAACCTTAATCAAACTTGCCACTAACGATACACACGCTAGCGGAATTTTAGTGCAGCTTTTACCGCAAACCCAACAAGATAAAGACAATGACCCTGATTTATGGGATAGATTAACAGCTTTGACAGATACCATTAAAAATTCAGAATTGACAGATTTACCCGCTGATGAAATTTTGTACCGTCTTTATCACGAAGAAGATGTGGTATTGCCTGATTGCACCCCAATTCATTTTGCCTGTACTTGTTCCAAAGAAAAAAGCATGGGCGCAATTGTGCAGCTTGGTTACAACCAAGCGATGCAAATGCTGGATGTACAATATGGCGATTTGGTTCTAGATTGCGGGTTTTGTGGTAAGGAATATCATTTTGATGGCACGGCAATTAAGACAATTTTTGGTGATAATTTCTAGATAAATTGCAATTTGTTAGAATCAACATGATTGATGATGTTAAAAAATAATCAAGGCAGCGAAAGCTGCTCTTATATTGTTGGTTGTGTTGTTTTTTAAGGGTTGCAGTGTTATACTTTTTGGCATTTTTACAAACAAATTCCTAAAAGCGCAAGGCTGATTATGCTGTTGATGATTGATAATTAATTTGTGGGGAATGATGGGTTAAGATGATAAAAAATGATAAAAGACAATATTTTATAAAATAAAGACTTTTTTCAAAAATATTTATTCATCTTGACCCATTTTAGCCTATTGTAAATCACACAAAACAGGGTAAAATACTGGGTAATGTTCTCATGTTACCCAGTTTTTATGCTTACAGACAGTAAAATCAGAAATCTTAAAGCTAAAGACAAAGCATATCGTATTGCTGATACCAAGGGCCTTTGTCTTGATATTAGACCTACAGGCACCAAGATTTGGCGGTATCGCTTTTTCCTAGACAAAAAAGAAAGAATATTGACGCTTGGTGAATATCCAGCAATGGGGTTAGCACAAGCTCGGCAAAAACATTTAGAAGCAAGAGATTTATTAAAGCAAGGCATAGATATTGTTGCTTATTACAAAGAGCAAGCCAAAAAACAAAGCAAAGAAAGGCAAGATATTTTTATTCCATATGCTGAAGACTTCCTGCAAAAACTCACAGGTAAGCGGTCAAGCGGTTATTTGCGTCAAATCCGATACAATCTTGACACCTACATATTTCCCAGTTTTGGTAAAAAACCCATCAAAGAGATTGATACTGTTGATGTAATCCATATGATGAGATGTGTGGTAGAGATGGTTGGCAATAATCCCAAAAGAAAAGGTACGGGCGAAGTAACTGCCGAGCTTTGCCGTCAGCAGGCAGGACTAATATTTCGCCATGCGATGCGGTCTGTTCGTGGTTTGCATGACCCAACCGTTGCGGCTAAAGGCGAAATAGAACGACCACCCATAGACCACGCCAGAGATTTAACTCTTGATGAATTAAAATCACTGATGACCAAGCTGTCTAATTATGGCGGTATGCCATCTACAAAAGGTGTGATTTGGACCATGTTATACACCATGTGTCGCACCAAAGAAGCTCGCTTTATGCGTTGGGAGCATATAGATTTTGAGCGTCAGCTATGGATTATTCCACTGGCAAAAGTATCAAAACGCAGGGCAGGCGAGCGTAATATGAAAACAGACAAGCCTCATATTGTGCCACTGTCCACGCAAATGATGATGCTTATTGAAAGTATGTATAAAATTAGTGGGTTGGGCGAGTTTGTGTTTGCTGGCACTAAAAACCCTGCCTTACCCATTGGAGCAGTAACGGTCAATAGCGCCTTGAAATATATGGGGCTGCAAGACATTTCTGGGCATGACCTACGTTCCACGGGTTCAACGTACCTGCACGGCATGGGTTATGACACGCAGCACATTAACTTACAAATGGCTCATGTGGATAATACTGTCAGTGGTATTTATAATCATGCTCTTTGGTTGCCAGAGCGCACTGCCATGATGCAAGCATGGGCAGATTATTTGGATAGCCTGAAATAACTTCCTTGTGTTCTAAAGTGGGGATTGGGTGTTTGACAATGGGGTATCTTGGGTTATAATCAATTGACCATCATGGTAGCCAATTTATTATCGGAATGCACTATGCTTATTACGCATGAACGAGAAAAGCTTCTCAATACTATCATTTACTTTGCCACTCATGTCAATAAATGTGGCAAAGTAAAGCTGTTTAAGCTATTGTATTTCTTGGATTTTGAGCATTACAAAATCACAGGTCGCTCTGTTACTGGACTTGATTATTATGCTTGGAAAATGGGTCCTGTCCCTACCAAACTGTATGATGAAATCAGCAGTCCAGAGCCTGATATGGCAAGTGTTATTTGTTACAAAGACATTCCTGTTTATGATGGCAAAAAAACCATGCTAAAAATTGAGAGCAAAAAAGACTTTGACCCTAGCCATTTTACACGACGTGAATTAAAAATCATGGAAGAGTTGGCTTATCAATACAAAGACAGCCTAGCTGATGAGATGATAGAAGCTACACACCTAGAAAATCTGCCATGGTACAAAGTCTATGAGATGGACAACAACAAACAAGCTATTATCCCCTATGAGCTAGCACTTCAACGCTCTGAGCGTGATGAAATGCTCAAGATAATTGCTGAACGCAATGAGATGATGAGTACCTTATCATGAAGATTGGCTCGGTATTTTTTGACAAGCAATTTGCTTTTCATGATGGTGAGACGGGCGAAAAATTATTTATGGTATTAGGGTCGGATAGTGGTATTTATGTTGTCGCAAAAACCACTTCCCAACAACATGGGCGTGGCATCACATTTGGTTGCCAGCCAACCGACCGCTTTCATAATTTTTATCTACCGCAGAACAGTTGTTATTTCAAAAAATGCACTTGGGTGTGTCTTGATGAGCTTTATGAGTTGAACACCAATGAAGTGCTTCAAAAGCATTTTGCAGGGATTATCAACCCAGTTTGTACATTAAACAACACGATAGCAAGACAAATTCAAGATTGTGCCTTACAAAGCCTTGATATTACAGGCTTTCAAGAAAAAGTAATACAAAATAGCATATTGTCAGAGACAACCGAATAAGGTGGCTTTTAGTCATAATGATAACGACAAGAGATAATGGTTAGAACGTCATCATCAAAGCGATAGACGAGACGGTTGGTGTCATCGATGCGTCTTGACCAATAGCCTGATAGATTGTATTTGAGTGGTTCTGGTTTACCAATGCCATCAAAGGGCGAACGCTGACAGTCTTTAATCAAGGTGTTAATTCGCCTTAGTGTCTTTTTGTCTTGGGTTTGCCAATAGACATAATCGTCCCATGCGTCATCTGTCCAACTAATCATCTGTCAATGCTCTTTGTGTGGTTTTGCCTTGTGCCACTTCTTGTATGCCTTTTAATAGGTGCATGGCATTAGCAGGATTGGACAGTAGGTGAATGGTTTCCATGTGAGCGTTATAATCATCAAGGCTTAACATGACCGCTGATGTGTTGCCACGTTTGACAATGACAGGGGCGTGTGCTGTTTCTACATAATCTAAGGCGGACGCTAAGTTTTTGCGAAATTCGCTAAATCCAAGTACTTGCATGATGACTTTCCTAATTATATATGTACTTATTATTGTACTTATTTTGTGTGAATTTGGCAAGGTTTGATTAATCTGTGATGTTAAAAACCACCTTGATTAGGTGGTTTTTGCTTTGAGTGATTGGATTTTACGCATAATATCCGCCAATGCGTCTGAAATGTCTATATGCTGTGCTTATGTGGCAATGAAGCCTATTTGCGAGAATATCGGTCTTAACTGGGATAGCCAATTCACAAGAATTAAACGTGATGAAATACTTGCACAAGGTATGGTCATCATAACCATACCTACAAAACTTAAAAACTCTTGACTTTTCCAATCAGGAAAGATAGAATACGCATAACCTAGCAAAATCTAGGTTCGGAATTGGCGTTCCGTTTTCCAAAGGCGATAATACACGCCAATAAGCGTGTTTTTTATTGCAATCATAAAATCCCTACTTTTAAATAAAGGGTGTGTTTTTAAAACAACCCCTTTCTTATGGTGGATTATGTGGGAGAGTAGAAATACTCGCCGTTACTTTGGAGCGGTACGCCAATCCTGCATAATCCATCACCCTATAATTGGCGTTGTTCGGTGGTGGTAATTTTAACCTATCCAAAGGACAATACTATGTCAAACATTCAAGTTTTTAATTTTGAAACTTCAAGCGTTCGCACCGCCATCAATGGCAACAATGAACCCTACTTCTGCTTAACAGATGTTACCGAAGTACTGAACATTGACCGCACTTCCACGCTAATTCGCAATCTTGACGAAAAAGGCGTAATCAAACTTGCCACCCCCACCAAAGGCGGTAAACAAGAAGTAACCTTCATCAATGAACCCAATCTTTACCGTGTGATTTTTCGCTCTAACAAAGCCGAAGCGGTCAAATTCCAAAATTGGGTATTTGATGAAGTCCTACCTTCTATCCGCAAAACAGGGCAATATCGCCACACCATCAGCCCAGAACAACGCCATACCATTCAAAAAGCCATCAAAGCTAAGTGCCAACACAACAGCACTCATTACCAGACAGTGTATCATGCCTTGTATGACCATTTTAAAGTGGAAAGCTACAAAGAATTACTGGCATCTGATTTTGATGAAGCGATGGCGTTTATCACAGATTTTAACTTGGCAGATGATGTCAGTGAATATAATGCCCTATGGAAGCTCATTGGTCTTTTAGAATATGAGCGTATAGACAAAGAAATCCGTGAACTAAAACACACCATAGATACCGCCTATCAGCAGATAGAACGTATTAGCCGTACCAAAGGGCTGATTTATGACGCCATCAGTGAGCAAAAAACTAACTGCCCTTACAACACCAATCGCTTAAATGAAGCCAAAGCCTTCATTGAAAAACAAATGGTACTCAAAAAACAGCTTGGTCTAATCGCTTAACACCAAAAAACCGTTCCAAAAAAACCCTTACCCCCGTTGGTAGGGGTTTTGTTTTGACCCCCTACAAGGTTTTTGAAAATAACATGAACATGGCACAATGGGTTTATTTTTAACCGATTGGGGCAGTCATGGCACTAAATGATGATGACAAATACAAAAAACCTGAATTGACAGCAGGTGATGTGGCACTGGGTTCTGCCATACCTGCCTATGGTGGTCTAAAATGGGCGGGTGGTGGCAGTGCCTTGCAAGGAGCTAAAACCGTTGGGAAAGGAGCTTGGGACACCACTAGGGCAATGGGTAGAGTGGCAGGGGGCATGGCTCAACAAGCAGGCGGTGTGCGTGGAATTGCACAAGGAGCAAAAGTAGTGGGAGGTGTTACAGCAAGGGCATTGCCCGCCGTCTCAGCAGGCATTGCAAACGCATTCACGCCCAGCGAAGATTATTATGAGCGTTTTGGTATGAACCCTTATGATGACAGTCGTGGGGCGTTAGGGCATTTTGGAGTGCGTGCGTTGGGCTTTGCCTCTGATTTGGGTAATGCCTTGACGCAAGGCAAGCTTGTAGGGAATAATCGCCTGTTTGGCATTGTCTTGTTCATAAACTCTATACCAAGGCAGGTTCTCTAAATGCGTCGCTTCTATCATGTTGTTGGCATTGGTGTCTTTGTATTGAGTTGCCAAATCCGACATCAGCTTGAGTTCACGGCGTGTAAAGTGACTGTCATCAAAGGCTTGTTTGGGATTGATGGTCAGCATAGAGCCACGACCACCATACACTGCCACCTCGCCAAAGCGTAAGGCTTTTGCCATGTCAGGTTCTGGACTTTCCATCTCATCATACAAGGCAACGGGTACTGGACCCATTTTCCAAGCATAATAATCAAGCCCAGTGACAGAACGACCAGTCAGCTTATAATGCTCAAAGTCAAGAAAATACAAGAGTTTAAATAGCTTGACTTTACCGCATTTATCCACCTTATTGGCAAAGTAAATGATGGTATTGATGAGTTTTTCTCGGTTGTGAGTGATTAGCATAATAACGCTCCTTTTTGGCTAGTATAGCATAAATTGGACTTTTTATTGACAACAACCAAACAATGGGCTATGATATGTCTCAAGGTGTCGAAACCGAATAATATAGCGTTACCCATATACGAAAATGTGGTTTTTTTGTATCTGAAATTCCTTAATATACCTACTCTAGGAATTCCTAGACTGGAGATTTATGTTAAGGGGGCGGAGAAATAAGGTAGCAATACACGAATAATCCCAGCCGTCTATGTTCGGTTTTCGAACCCCTTAACGCCCATCTTGGGCAATTTTCGAAAAGTAAACATAGGAGTTCGTAATGAACAATTCTCTCTCTGTTGCAAACATTGCAATTTCTACTCACAACAATCTTTTTTCTCTTAATGATTTACACAAAGCAAGTGGTAATGAGAAAAAACATCAACCCGCTTTGTTTTTAGCAAATAAGCAAACCAAAGATTTAATCAGCGAAATTGAAAGTGAAAATACCATTGCTTATCATACTATTAACGGCGGTAAAAATCGCGGAACTTATGTCTGCCGTGAACTTGTTTATCGCTATGGTATGTGGATCAGTGCCAAATTCTCTTTGATGGTCATCCGTGCGTTTGACCGCATGACCAAAGGCGAAACCATTCCATGTCTTGCCCCCACTCAAGCCGATACATTGACCGACAAAGATTGGAGCAATCTTAAACGTTTGGTATGGCTATGTGAGAATAATTTTCGTATGCAACGTTCAGCAGGCAATGCCATCTGGGCAAGATTGCGTACAGTTACAGGGGTCAAAAGTCCTGACAAATTCAGCCCCTGCCATCTACCGCTTTTGGCAGCCGAGCTTGAACGTATCTTTAAGATGAGCGAGCTGTACAATCGTGCCACGCAAGCCATCGAAGCACACGTTATCCGAAATGTACTCAAATACGCCGATGACGAAGTGCTACCCTTTTTCTTAGAAGAAATGCACAAAAAAGCCCTTGATTATCAATCTATCAAGGACGAGCGTTTACCTGCATTTTTCAAACAAGACTATCGCAATCTGATAGAACGTATTTAATCCCAAAAAAAGTTTTTGCCTTGTTCTTTTGAACAAGGCAAGGGCTTTTTATGTCCAAAAATAGGAGTTTTTAAAGGAAGAGAGTTTTTATATCTCTGCACCCATTACTATCAATGGTAGGGAAAATATTCTTACCGTTACAGTGCATAAAGACAGCAACAGTCAACGTATGTATCTACATGGGGTGATGGTGAAAGAGGGTCTGTTGAAGCCCCGAGTGTCCGGTACCCTTGAAACAAAGTCTCGCACGCACTCCGGCTCGCTGACTTCAACAGATATTCATAATATACTACACACCGCCCTAAATTACAAGGGACAGCAAGACAGTCGTCAAGGTGGACGCTACAACACAACCACCCAAGACGCGCTAGATGTGCTAAATAGTCGTTTTGGTAAAGACACCATTAAAAGGCTACAAGACAATGGTAGCTTAAAAGTGATAAGTCTTGCCGAAGCAAAAGCCCAATTTGGCAATATCTATGATGATGTAGATGGGTTTTATACCAATGGCACTGCCTATCTGATAAGCGATAATATTCACCCTGACATGATTGTGCCAACGTTCTTACATGAGCTTGGTGGACATGGTGGTCTTGAAACGCTGATGAGTAAACAAGCCTATCAAAGTCTGCTCAAAGAGTTTCATGATATGGTGGCAAGGGGTGATAAAACCGCCAAACAAGCCAAAGCCTTAGCTGATAAGCACGCAAGAAATCAAACAGAAGCTGATAGCGAGTATTTGGCGTACATGATTACGCTTGCCAGTCGCAATAACTCATCGAAGATAAAAAGTTTGCTAAACCGTGTCATCATGGCGGTTAAGGCGTTCTTAAAAAATACCTTTGGTATTAGTCTTGCCTTAACACCCAATGACATCCTTGCCTTGTCTGAAAAAATGGTGAGAGCGCGGGCAAAAGCCAAGCATATTGATGGGCGTGATAGGCTACGGTTTTCCTTTGATGAAGCCAATCATGGGGATTTAATTATCAAACCTAGACGTACTGCGACAAACTTTATTCAGGCGCGCCAAATGATTGCTGATATGCTAGGAAAACCATTAACCAACCAACATGCTGGTATGGTAGCAACTCTATCTCGGCGTTCACTGGATAAAATATTAAGTGGTAAAGCGGTTGCAAAATCTGTTGATAGTAAAAAGCATATTATGGCAGCCGTTAATATTGATATGTTGTTTGAAAATGCTGTATTAGGTTGGGTGGAGCAAGATAAGAATAATGCTCATAATGTGTTGGGGGTTCATCGCTTATTTGCACCACTTTTGATTGATAACAAAGCTTATTTGACCAAGTTAACTGTCAAAGAATTGATGGGTAGTGATGGCAATCGTATTTATTCGGTAGAAACTCTAGATATTGAACATGAAAAAAGCTCCGTGCCAAACATGGTAGCCACAGCCCAAAAAAGTGAGCTGACTACACGGTATCACGGAGCTTCTGTTATTATGTTAGCACAAGCCATTGATGATTACAATAAAAACAACCCAAACCTTGACAACCTAGACATTCGATTTAGCCGTATGGCGGATTTTTATGACAAAAACCAAGACAAAGCCAAAGAAGTGCTGGGCAAGTTGGGTGGTGTGGTTAATGACTTTATCAATAACCCTAAAGCCTTTGCCAAATCTGCCAAACAGGGGGCAAAACAAGGTGTGAAAGACCATCTAGGCAAGTTTTTGCAGTTCCTTGGCAGACGTCAGTTGGTTGAGTTGTTTGGTAAAAAGATCGATGGGCTAAAAGCATACAGCGACCGTGTGGCACAAATGGACGCTGACAGTAACGAAAATGCGTTTAGAGCGGATAAATTGGCGGTCAAATGGGGTAAGCTAAAAGACGAACAAGCCCTAGCCGAGCTTATGTATGATGTTACCTTAAAAGGTATTGACCCAAGCCGTCCATACCAAACGGGCGATAAAGCACAGTATCAACGCCTAAAACGCCAGTATGACAAGCTATCGGACGATGCCAAAGCGGTGTATGAACAGGCAAGAGATGATTACCAAGACTACTACAAAAATCTATACGAAGCCATGACAGGGCGTATTAGCAATGCTAAATTATCCAATGAACGCAAGCAAACGCTACTGGACGAGCTGGATAGACAATATCAAGCCACACGGCAGGTGTTTTTCCCACTCACACGCTTTGGTGATTATGTGGTGGTGGTCAAAGACACTGATGGCAATGTGGTCAATATCTCAAGAGCCGAAACCAAAGGGCAAGCCGACAGGATAAGACGTGAGCTTGTCCGTGATAATCCCAATCATCATGTCGGACAAGTGGTGCTAGGGCGTGATATGGATATTAAGAAATTAGGTGGAGTGCAAGGCTTAGTAAAAGAGTTTTTAACCGATGAATTAGATTTGGGGGTAGAATTATACCAAGCCTACCTAAATAGTCTGCTTGACCGTCAGTTTGCAAACAATAACATTGAGCTAAAAAATACCGCAGGATTTAGCCAAAACGCCCGCCGTGCCTATGCATATCACATGAGTCGTGGCGGTCATCATGTCGCAAAACTAAGACATACCGACCAATTAAGGACTGAGCTTGACCGTATGCAAAAACATGTTGATGAGAACGTAAATAACCCTGATTATGACCACATCACCATGCAACGAGTCGTGGACGAAATGGAAAAACGCCACCAGCTACTGCTCAATTCACCCACCAGCCCGTTATCCACCTTGGCAACATCGGTTGGTTTTATGTGGTATATGGGGCTGTCGCCAGCGTCCGCCTTGGTCAATGTCTCACAAACTTTTTTGGTAGCCTTACCAATGATGGGGGCAAAATTTGGCGGTGTGAAATCAGCAAAAATGCTGGGCGAGATTTCAAAAATTCTAGCGACCAACAAAAACGACTTGACTGATGTATTAACAGGAGATGAGAAAAAAGCCTTTGACGAAGCGGTACGCCGTGGCGTGATTGACATGACCCAAGCTCATGACCTAGCAGGGATTGCCAATGGCGAAGACAGTAGAGTATCACGAGCCTTACAAAAACCGATGAAAATCGCAAGTTTTATGTTTCACCAAGCTGAAAAGTACAACCGCCAAGTCACTTATTTGGCAGGTTATCGGTTAGGGGTTGAGCAAGGATTAACATCAGAGCAGGCAATGAAGCAAGCCATCAAAATTACCTATGACGGACATTTTGACTATGCCAGCTCCAACCGCCCAAGATTTATGCAGGGCAACTGGCAAAAGGTGCTGTTCTTGTTCAAACAGTATAGCCAAAACATGGTTTATATACTCACACGCCAAACTTATCAAGCATTTAAAGGTGAAACGCAACAAGAGCGAATTGAAGCAAGAAAGGTGTTGGTGGGGATTTTAGGCTTACATGCTTTAGTAGCAGGGGTATTGGGATTGCCTAGTGCGATTACTGTGCCATTTTTGGCAGCATTCTCAGCGTTGGGTGGTGATGATGACGATGAGCTTACTGATAACGCAACCGAGTTTAGAAACGCCCTAGCCAACCTGATTGGCGATGATTTGGCAGAAGTCATTGCCAAAGGTGCGCCAAGAGCGATAGGGGTGGATTTATCTAGTCGTGTAGGGCTTGATAGTCTGATTTTGCCACGCCTGCAAGATGGGCTAGAAGGGCAGAGACTGGGAGAGAATGTGTTGGCAGGTTTGGTGGGTCCTGTGGCGGGCATTGGTATCTCAATGGCGAAAGGTTATGACCAAATCAAAGACGGACAGACCTTACAGGGCATAGAAAACATGATACCCAAAGCCCTAAGAGACCCATTAAAGGCTTATCGTTATGCCACACAGGGCAACGTGGATAAATCAGGCATTGAGATTGTAGAGCGTGAGAATGTAGGTGTATCAGACATTGCTCAGCAAGCCATCGGATTTAGAAGCGGTAAATTTGCCCAAGCCCAAGAGACCAAATCAGCGATATTTCAAGCGGATAAACAGCTTACTGCCATTCGCTCTGACCTTGTCAGACAATATGCCCTAGCCAAAAGAAATGGCGATGATGAGCAAATGGACAAAATTTGGGAAGAGATTAAACGTTTTAATGTCAAATATCCATCCAATAAAATCACTAAACCAGCCTTAATGCGGTCTATTCATCAACGTCAAAGACGGATTGATGACGCCAAAGATGGTATTTATCTGTCCAAAAACCGTGAGTATTTACGAGAATATGGGGCATTTGGGAGTATTGACTAGCGATAAAAAAACCACCTTGATTAGGTGGTTTTTTCTTTGAGTGGTATACATCAGTAAGTATACCAAATACGAATACCATCTAAAACTTCACGTTTTTTATGGTCAAGACTGGTTATCATCTCTAACTTGACCAATTCATGTTCTGGGTATTGAGTGAAAAAGCGGGTAAGATAGGCGGAAGCAGCCATACGTGCTTTTTCATTATGTTCTAGTCGTTCTTGTGGGTTGTATTCTTCTGTGTATCGCCATTCAGTAAATAGGTATTTTTTGGTTGATTTGCTCTTTGATAGACTAGATGGAGCAATAGCTTGGGTAGAAGGCTTACTGGCTAGACCTTTATCCATGAGCTCAAGCATGGCGGAATTTAATGACAAGTTGTGATTTTGGGCATAATCGGCAATTGCTTGATACTGTTCTTGGGGCATACGAATTTGGGTGCGTTTCCAATCATCTTGGTTGAGTGTTCTGTATCTATCTAGGTCAGTCATTGCAAAATCCTTAAAAAATATTTGACATTTATTTGATGTCATATTATACTGCACTCAATGACATTAAACAAGTGTCAGAAACGAAAAAAACCTTGCCAACTTTCCTACGGTCTGCAAGATTTTTTTCATTGTTAAACATTGATTTAAGGAATTACTATGAGTAATTTAACATTTAACGACATTAATTTTACCCCAGTTTGCCAAAATAATCAAATTTGGCTATCATCATCTGATTTGGCTAATGCTTTGGGTTATTCTCTCGTGTAATCAAATTGATTGCCTGAAAATCTCCGCAACACCGAAACAGTGTTACGAAAAAAAATTTAAAAAATACTTGATATTAAAAATCAAATATTTTAAAATCATTGCAACGGTGTTTCAAAACCACCAACCCAAAAGCGTTACCCACAAGCGTCATCTGTGGCATTTTTTTTATCTATACCTTTTATTATGGATAAGATGGTACATATCGTGAGAATGTACAGCCGACTTTTGGCGGTGTTTTGAACATCTTATCCACCCTATTTCAAAACTAGGGTTAAATCCAACCAAAAGAGGTATAGTAAAGTGCAACTCACTTTTAATCGAACCAATTTCCAACCAATCAATAAAGCTAATCAAATTTGGCTTACCGCCTCACAACTTGCCGAAGCATTAGAATATTCTGATGTTCGCTCTGTTACTAAGATTTATCAACGCAATGCAGATGAGTTTACATCATCTATGACCGAAGTGGTCAAATTGACCACCACGAACAATAACGTCAATTTGCAAACTTCAACCCGCATTTTCTCCCTGCGTGGTTGCCATCTAATCGCCATGTTTGCCCGCACAGCCATTGCCAAAGAGTTTCGTAAATGGGTATTGGATGTTTTGGACAAGGAAATAGGCGAACCTGTGCAAATACGCCTAACATCAGACGATACCTTACCCCTACGCAATGCTGTCAATATAGCAACAGGGGTATTAAAGTTGGATTATTCTACCATTTACAAGATGGTTCATCAAAGATTTGGTATTAATGAGATTAAAGACTTGTCAAAAGATGAAGTAGGATAAGCGGTAGAGTATATACATAGCCTGATGTTACAATGTGGTAAAAAGTCAGATAATGACATCATTACTCACAATGTACACAACCTAGTATGGCATACCATGTACATTTACAAGTGGTATCGGGGTGTAGAAGAAGCATTCTACAAGCTATCACCACAAATTTCTAGCTGTGTGCATGACCATATCATGGAAGCAAAAGGCAATGCCAACCGTTTATATCAACTGATGAATTTTGACTTCAACAAGGACTGTCCTAGACGTTTAGGCTAATCACTATTTGATAAACCCCATCAACCGATGGGGTTTTGTTTTGTCCCCCATAAGGTTCGCAACCTTTGATATGACTGAATATAATACCCAAAAAACAAGTGAGTGAGCCATGACAAAAAGACAAAAAATAGATTATGCACGCATTGAGCAAGGTTGGCGAGAAGGTATTTTAAGCCCAAGACAGCTTGCTGAACAATATACCAAAGAGACAGGCACTCCTGTTTCTCACGCTGCCATTATCAAGCATTTTAATAAGCAAGGCATAGAACGAGACTTAAACGCTAAGATACAAAGTAAATCTGACCGCTTGGTTACGCAAGCAATGGTTACGAAAAAGGTTACGCCAGAGCAAAGGTTACAGGACAAACAAATCGTTGATAGTGCTTCTGTGCATATTGCACAAATTAAATTAAGTCATCGTAAAGACTTTGTGCGATTTAAAGGTACGATTGAGAGCTTGCAAAAAGAACTTGATGAGCTAAACAAACTCAAAGACCCTGACAATCTAGTATTAAGAACCAAAGTGTTAAAAGATTTGACCGACACGCACGCCAAATTGGTTGCCCTAGAACGTCAAGCCTACAATATGGATAAAGAAGTGGTGCAAAATACCGACCCATTGACTGAACTCATCACAACCATTGCCAAAGCCAACAAATCCACGTTTGGCGTGGTATCAGATGACCCTGAGTATGAGACATGAGCAACCTTATCTATCACTTGGACAATCGCCAATACCAAATCCCCACAAGCCCTGCCGAATTAGAGCGCTGTTTGGCTGACCCACATTGGCGTCTATTTAGCGGTTGTCTGTACAAAATCATCGTCAAAGGTGATAGTGAAGACGAAGATGATTTTGTTATGCCCTTTATCCCTAATGAAGCACAAATAAAATTTCTCAAAAGAATGTGGCATAGAAATATCATTTTGAAAGCTCGTCAGCTTGGTTTCACAACACTCATTGCGATTTTGTATCTTGACCATGCTTTATTTAATGCCAATCAATTTTGTGGCATTATTGCCCAAGATTTGGAAGCTAGCGAAAAGATTTTTAGAAACAAGGTCAAATTTGCTTATAACAATCTACCAGAGATATTGCGTAAGCGAATGCCTTTGGAAAAAGATAGTGCCTCAACACTTCTATTTGCACATAATGGCAGTAGTTTTGAAGTAGGAGTGTCTATGCGTTCAGGGACATATCATCGCTTGCACATTTCAGAGTTTGGCAAAATTTGTGCAAAATACCCCGACAAGGCAAAAGAGGTAATGACAGGTTCCATACCAACAGTTCCTACCAATGGTGTGCTTGTCATTGAAAGCACTGCTGAAGGGCAACAAGGAGATTTTTACAACCTTACTCAAAAAGCACAAGCCAACTTTGCCCAAAAGAAAATCCTAACACCCAAAGATTATCGCTTTCACTTCTATGCGTGGTGGCAAGAGCCAAAATATCGCCTACCTATTGCAGGCGTGAATATCACAGCAGATGACCACGCTTACTTTGACGAAGTGGAAATGATTGTCAAGCGTGATATGCAGATTGATGTGTCTATTCACCCAGAGCAAAGGGCATGGTATGTAGCAACCAAAGAGGCAGATTTTGAAGGCAATCCCGACAGAATGTGGCAAGAATATCCATCTTTCCCTGCCGAAGCCTTTCAAGTCTCAACTGATGGCAATTATTACGCCAAAGATATGCTTGCCCTGCGTCAGCGTGGCGGCATTACTGATGTCGCTATCCTTGATGTGCCTGTAAATACTTTTTGGGATATTGGTAATTCTGATGGCTGTGCAATATGGTTTCATCAAGAAGTGAACGGGCAAGACCGCTTTATTGACTACTATGAAGCCCACAATGAGACCTTGCAGCATTATGTGGCACAATTAAAGGCAAAAGGCTATGTGTTTGGCATGCACTACCTACCACACGATGCAGACCACGAACGCCTATCGGACTACAACAAATCAACCAAACAAATGCTTCAAGATTTGATGGCAGGCGAGAGATTTGTAACCATACCACGCATACAGTATCTCATGGACGGCATTCAGCAGACAAGAGCTTGTATGCGTAATTATTGGTTTGATGAGACACGTTGCAAGCTTGGTATTTCTCGCTTGGATGGCTACAAGAAGCGGTTTAGTATCAAAGACAACCGCTACATAGACCAACCTGATAAGTCCAACGGCTGTTCAGAAGGTGCAGACGCACTAAGGCAGCACGCCCAAGCTAAGATGATGGGTTATTTTGATAATCACACCGACTACAAGTACAAAAATCCAACCCCTGAATGGCAACTGCTTTAGTTGGATTTCAAGAAGCAGTTAGTAACCCCCACAAGGTTCGCCACACTTTGTAAAACAAGCCATAATTGCCATGCATTTTAACCAACAGGAGCTATTATGGCTAACACTCTTTTTGACAATGCTCGCCAAATGTTTTTGGAAGCTCAAATCAACTGGATGACAGACACCATCAAGTGCATCTTGGTGGACAGCGGCAACTACACCGCCCAGACCGCCACACATAAACACTTATCTGACATCTCATCATCAGCTCGTGTCACCCAACCTGTTACGATGACGGGTAAATCTACCGCAGGTGGTGCAGCGGACGCTGCCGATGTTACCTTTACGTCTGTCAGTGGCAACAGTATTGAAGCCATTGTGATTTACAAAGACACAGGTGATGAAGCAACCAGTCCTTTGATTGCTTGGATTGATACGGCAACTGGCTTATTGGCGAGCCTTTATACAGCGATGTATAAATTCCGTTTGGCATAACCGACCAATCACACCAAACGGCGGTGATGAACAATGATGTCACCGAAAACCTTGTGAATTGCTGGAACGCCCTAAGAGCCTCATAACTACAACATAGCTAGAAATGGCAAGTGTGAATGTCAAAAATATGGTGGATTGGGTAATCAGCAGCTAAGCCCCTAAGTGCTAATACAAATTGGGATATGGGGAAAGTTCAGAGACTATCCGAAAGGAGTAGGGCAAAGTTGTCCGAAGTGCCAGGCTCTCATAATTGAGATGAAGATATAGTCCAATCTTGCATGAGAATGTAAGCAGTCATAAGACGGTTTAAGATTAACGACCTTAAATGAATAAACCGAACGGAACTAACAAGATATTTAAGTTATGAGTAAATCAATGGGTTATTAAAGAAATAACCCATTTAAGGACAACTAATGACCACGCAAAAACCACCACCAATCACCATTGGCGTATCAGGTTTTAGTGCCTTTATCGCCGACCCAACGCCCACGTCTGCCGAACATGGCATAAACTGGGATTATCTATTGACCTTGCCCCCTTTTGAGATGTACTTATCTGAGCAGACGGGTAATACTGATAGGCAGGCGTGGCAAACATGGCTATCTGTACAGAAGAGCAAATATGGTGACATGTCTGTCTATCAGGCTTATGCTGATTGGCACACCAATAAGGGCTATTGGGCAAATGAAACACCAATGGGGGACTTGTTGTGAACCTTGTAGAACGGACATTTTTAGGGAAAATAACTACCCTATATCATGGCATAATCGCTGATGATAATAGCCCCTATGCCATTTTACAGACAGATGTCATGTTAAGTGATTTCATGGAAGCACGGCTGGCATTTAACGACCTTTTGGGGAAAGCAACTAATTTTACTAGCCATTCCTATATGGACAATACGCCCACAACAAGAATACAAAACAACCTACCTAGTTTGTGGACATTAAAAGCTAGTGTATTATTTATGCGTGAAAGTAGCTTAGGCTTTTGTTTAACTAACACAGTTTCTAGCACGAAAAATATTAATTTTGGCAGTTTAGCCAATAATTATCTTATACATCAACATAATTCAACAACACCATTTTTAATGCTGCATTGTGGCAAAATGCCAAACCCAACATATTCAAGGCGTCAGATTAATATTTATAATTATAATAATGGCACCTTGATAGATTTTTGGCACGAAAGTAATTTTTTTAGATCGCTGACTTTTATAACTAGTGATGTTATTTATTTTTGGACGGACAACACCAATCAACTACCTGTTACCGCAGGTGTGGTACAAAATGACATTTTTAACTTGGTTGGCGAACTTGGGCATAAACGGTTGTATCTTATCATGAAACAACCATCACAAGTATCAGGCATCGTCTATGATGCGACAGGTGTGCCTACCAAAGATAAAACGGTACTGGCATTTAACCGTAGTACCTATAAACTGGTTGGTAAAGCAATCAGTGGACAAAATGGTAGTTACGTCATGCCGCTACTTTGTGCTAAAAGCGATGAATTATTTATGGTATCTCTTGATGATGATGGTATTGCACCAAACTTTGAGGCGCAAATCAGAGACCGTGTGACGGTGGGCTAATAATGCGCTGGCAAAAAACGCTAGACATACAATTTGGTAATCGCCATGTTTTGGCACCAAATATCTTACAAGGGGTGGATTTCTACCCTTATTCTGCCATCATACCAATATCAGTCCTAGCGCCCTATGGCACACCCGCCCCTTCACTTATCAACGTACATCATCTAAGAACCACATTAACGCCCACACTAAGCACCATCTGCAACTTTGTCTTTGTTGAATTAGTAGGCCCTACCAATACCACCAAAGCCGTTGACTTTAGCTTTGCTCCAAAAAATACTCCTGAAGCATTAACCTTATTTGCTGGCATGGGCGACCAAAGTACGATGGCGATACCAAGGATTTGGCTTGGACAACAGTTTATTTACACGCCTGCTGCTAAGCTACTTGCCTTTGGTCGTACCACCGTCTACAACCATAGTTGCTATATTACACCAAACGGTATGTTGATTAGTGCCTTCGGGCAACAAAAATTAGAAAACAGTCAGCGTTTTATTGGTGCATACGGCTTTATTGCCACCAATATTGGGTACACCTGCAACATTAAAAACAAAAATGTTACGATTAGTGCAGGCAATCTTAATGACGGTAGCGTCAGCAAACCCCATATCAATCTAGCTTTGCAGTTTATTAAACCAGATGGCATAAGCAATACTTATGGACAAGCTTGGCTTAGTCATTATTTGCGTTATTTGTTAGGTCGTGGGTCTGATTTTGCCATGGTGGGTCATCACTGGGTCAGTCATATAATACGCTTTGTCAGCCCACAAGGGATTTATGGTGATAAATATGGCAAGGACTTTGCTAGCAATCATGCCATTGGCGGCACACAAACCATCTATCCTGATGGCTATATCGCCACGCAGTGGCTAACACGTATTATCCCAGAAATCCAAACCATTGGTATAGGAAAGGGTATTGCAGGAGAGTTTGGAGCCCCTACTATTAATAACCATACTCAATATCTTAACCCTGCTGGCTTTGGCTATAATGATAATGCTTTGTATAGTGAACGTTTTGGCAAATTACAAATTTATAATCTACGCCAATACATCAGCCAATACTTTATCCAAAATAGCGGACTAACCCCACAAATCCTAGACCCTGATGAACCCACCAGCGTTAGTGATTTTGGCATATGGACAAGCATAGTTAATAAAAACCGTGCAATTGCCACTTTTGGCATTGATAATTTAAAGTTTGGTTATCACGCTTTAGAAAATAAAGCACGTGTTATCATGCCTGAAGCAATTACTGGCGGGATAGGCGAGTCTTTGATAGCTTACCGCATTCGCCGCTTGCTTCTTGATGGTATAGAGTCGCCACATTTTAGTTATTGGCATGTTATTCGTAATGGCGCAAGGGTTATTGTGCCCAAAGGTGTAGACGGTTTACAGATTGGACATATTGAGATTATCAATACACGGCGTTATCTGCCTTGGATTGTTGGGTTTATTAGTGAGCAGTTCAGTACACCACTGATTGCCGATAGAATAAGAACGCTAGACATTGAGTGGCGTCATTCTATCGCTCCTGAAACAATCCCTTTGCCTACTGTGCAGCTTTACACCCGCTATATCTCTCCTAAAGGCTTTGAGCGTATCAATGAGTGGCGTCCGAATTTTGGGCGTGCCGAATTGATGGAACGTTTTAACATCATTAAAACTGCAGGACGAAATGCTGAGTTGTTTGGTACAGAAGTCATTGTGCATAATAAAACACCAGAATATAAAGTCTTTGGACATAACAGCGGTGAGTTTGGCACACCTATGGTGCGTCATCAGTTTAGACACATGCCTGTAGAAGGTTATCAGACCACGATTATTGGCAGACACAAGATAGCCGACAGAACACAAAAGTTAACACTATCTGGGTTTAACGCAGGCATGATACCTAATCTGCACCAAATCAGACGCTTAAATTCACCGCCTTATAGTATGCAGTATGTGGATTTAAATCACTATGAAAGCACTGGCACACCAGCCGATGTTGGATACGGCATTGTGATACCAATAGGGCAAGTATCAAGACCGATATTACACAGCAATAACCTGCTTCCTGAGGGTGAAGCAATGACACGCTTTGGGCAGACTGCAGTGCGCACCAATGTCATCTATGCACCAAACAACCTTGTTATTAAAAATGTTGGATTGCATCGCATTTGGGTGAAGCAACAATTTTTATTGCCCAAAGTTATAAATCCAGCGGACGGTTATGGTAAGCCTCGTTTTAGTCCACACACCATTTACGCACCAAGCAGTGACATGGCGACCCCTCAAGCGGTACGCAATCATCACGATGTATCAGGCTATCGTATTGATCAAAATAAACCCTACTTTGGGCGTGCCACCGTCAGTAATCAACACCGCAGTATCTACCAAGGTTATATATCAAGTAATGGCATCATGAGTTTATATGGTGTGCCAAAAATAGATCTAAAAGATAAAATCATTGCCCCGCTAGGATTTCGTGGTGGTTATATAGGTTGGCATAGTATTCCTTTTGTGCCACAGACCATAGACCAAACCAATAATGGTTTTATTGGTAGTAACTTTGGTTCTTGTCATGTAGGTTGTCTGTTTGCCGACACAATACAGTATATCAGCGGCATTGGTATTGCAAGCGAAAATGTTGGTAAGCACGACATCAGTCATTTTCACCGACGTATCCATCACAGGGGTGTGCAGATGGCACAAATGGGAATAAGTAGAAGCAATGACAATCCATTTATGTGGCAAGGGTTAAGAATTGGCGAGCGAGTATTGGGTAATTATGGCGGATTTGATAGTAATGTTTTTGGGCGGACATGGATAAGCAATAAAATTCGTGAAATAAATGTAGAAGGCTTTGACAGCTTTATCAGTGAAGCTGATATTAGAAGCTTTAATGGCAGATTGACGGTTAAACGAGTCATTGATGGTATGCCCAAAAAGAGCAAAAAAGCCCAAATTATTGGAGTGGTTGGTATTAATCCGAGCTTAGTCCGAACTACTTTGAACAATAATCAAATACCCAATCCTGATATCAAAAATAAAGTCCATTATGTCCGCCCTGATGGCAACTCTGAACAATACAGAAAAGGAGCTTGGTAAAAATGAAATCAAAAAACATTTTCCCAATTTTAGGCATGAACACAGTATCAGACACTGCAAGACAACAGGGTAACTTTGTTCGCATTGCTAATAACATTGACATCAACCCTAACGGCACAATCGAGTTAAGGTCAGGCAAGGATAAGGTAAGTGATATGTCTATTCATCATCTGTGGCAAAGTCCTTTACATAAAGATGTATTTGGGCTGTATGACGGCTATTGGTGTGTGGTTAATCCTTATGATTGGACGGTAAAAAAACTTACTGAGATTGGCAACACCCCCTTGTATCACGCCCTTGTCAATAACCGTGTGGTAGTCGCAGGGCAACATGGACTGTATGAATATGACGGACAGACCGCCAAACCCTTAACCATACCCACACCACCACTGCCAGTGGTGCAAGGCACAAAACAAGGGCAAGATTTCGGCGAGTATGTGAGTGGACTTGATGAGACTACACATAGGGCACGAACTAGGGTTATCGCCATAAGCTATTTGGTAGGGCAAAAAGAGGGAGGATTATCCAGTACGGTCAAAATAGACGCTGATAGCGTAACAATTACATTGCCAATGGTGTTTGATAGGGCGATAACGCACATCAATATCTACATCACCGAGCAAGGCGGAGCAGAGTTAAAGCTCCTAGCAAGCGTGCCAAAGGACACAACCGAGTACCGTTTTGATACAGGGGTGATACTGGGCAAACCTGCCACAACCCAGCACCTAGACTCCATGATGACGGGCAAGTATCTGGCATTGTGGCGTAGTCGTTTGGTCGTGGCAAAATCCAATGTTATCTATTTTAGCGAGCCACTTAACTATCATCTGACCGATGAACGACATAACTACATCGCCATGCCCCAAAGAGTTACGTTCTTAGAAGTCGTGGAAGGTGGTATTTGGGTGGGGCAGACCACTGGGGTTGCCTTTTTGCAGGGCGTGGATATTGACGAGATGACCATAAGCCATAAAGCCGTACAAGCCCCCATTGCTGACAGTAGCACGCAAATGCCGTCCGAGACGGTGGGCGAGCTGTCGAATGGCGGTAGTACTGTGGCGTTATGGCTATCTGCCAATGGCTATTGTGTTGGCACATCTGACGGCTCGGTGGTGGAGTATCATGCAGGCGTGATGAATGGCATTACAGGTATCGGTAGCACCGTACAAGTGGGGCAAAGAGTGGTAACGGCTATCACTTGATCCCCACAAGGTTTTGGATATTTGACAAAGAGCGGTACGCTATGCACATCTTTTTATGGAGATAGCGTATGTACGATGATACTATCACGCCCGAACAAGGGGCAGAACTGTTGGCACAAGCCGAGAATGGTGAATTTGACTTAGATAACCTAAGCGATGACAGCCAAGAACAAGCCGATGACGTGGACGGTCAAGATGACGAACAAGACAGGCCACAATCAGACGAAAAACCACAAGAAACACAGCCACAAGAGCAAACACAACCACTTGTGGATTACATGGCAATCTTGGCACAAGAGCGAGCCGAAAAATTGGCACTACAAGAACAACTTGCCAAATATCAAACCGAACAGCCAAAAAATACCGAACAAGAGCCACCCAAGCAAGAAGTAAGTCTTGAAGAGTTGTTTGGCGATTTTGATGAAAAGGGCATTAAAAATGCGGTGGATTATTTGGTGCAACAAAAGCTAGAACAAGTTTTGGCTGAAAAGCTCACGCCCATTGAACAAAAGCAAGCCCAAGATGCCTACCAAGAGCATATCAATGCCATTACCTCTGTACACCCTGATGCAGGGCAAATTGTCAATTCTGATGAGTTTACCAATTGGGTTAAATCCCAACCAAGTTATATCCAGCCATCTATCGTCAATGTGGTAGAACAAGGCTCATCAGAGCAGGTCAATGAGCTACTAACCAACTATAAAGCAAGCATTGCTCCACAAACGCCAAACCCAACTCAAGATGTTAAAACCAGAGCTGAGCAGGTCATCGCAGACGCTAAGCCGACTGTGCCTAATAGTCTATCGGAATTAGGTGGTGCTAACCAAACCGACCCCATGCAAGCCTTGGCAAATATGAGCGGGGCGCAAGCTCTTGGTGTCTTGCAAGGTATGACGCAAGAGCAAATTGATAATTATCTTAACCGACTGTAACAACCGCCAAAAGGAGTAATTTATGGCAGACAAAACCGCTGTGAAACACGGCAACCCAAACAATATGTCGCAATTGGCGGCTGGATTATTTGCAATTCACAGTCAGCGAAACTCACTCATGGGCAAGCTGACAGGCAAAATGCCACAAGGTACAGCAGGAGCAGAAGCGACTGTACGCAAACAAACGACTCAGCATATGCCGATTGTGCGTTGTCAAGACCTAACCAAAGGCGATGGTGATGAAGTAACCTTTCACTTGCTAAACCCTGTCAATGCCAAGCCCATCATGGGTTCGGAATATGCCGAAGGGCGTGGGGTTGGCTTGACGTTGTCCAAAGACAAGCTACGGGTTAATCAGGCTCGTTTCCCTGTGGATATGGGCGATGTGATGAGCGAAATTCGCACACCTTACGACTTGCGTAGAATGGCTCGTCCTGTGGCTCAAAGTCTCATGGATAAGTACATTGACCAAACGCTACTGGTGCATATGGCAGGAGCTAGGGGTTTTCATAACAATGTGGAGTGGGTTGTGCCTACCGAACATGACAAAGATTTTAAAAAGATCATGGTAAACCCTGTCAAAGCCCCCACCAAAAACCGCCATTTTTTAGCGGACGGTGCAGGCGTGAAAAGTTTTGCCCAAAATAGCGGGGCGGTAGATATTACCACCGCTGACGTGCTAAAAATGGACACCGTGGACAGCATGAAATCAGTGCTAGACCAAATCGCCTTACCACCACCAATGGTGCGTTTTGAAGGCGATGTGCTAAGTGAAGACAGTCCGCTTAGAGTGTGGCTACTGTCTCCTGCCCAGTACAATAAATTCGCTGCCGACCCTAATTTTAGAACCTTGCAAGCCAACGCCTTGGCTCGTGCCAATAAAGCCAAGCAACACCCAATTTTCCTAGGCGAAGTGGGTATTTGGAATGGTTTTTTGATGGTCAAAATGAACCGTCCAATTCGCTTTTATGCCAATGATGACATTCGCTATTGCGACAGCTACACATCAGAAGCTGAAAGCGTGGCAAAAGTGCCTGATAGCTTTGGTTCAAACTTCGCCATTGACCGTTCTATTATCTTGGGCGGTCAAGCGGTTGCAGAAGCCTTGGCAGCACACAAACGCTCTGGCATTCCGTTCTTTTGGAGCGAGAAAACCGACCTTGACCACGGCGATAAAGCTGAAGTGCTTATCGGTGCAATTCGTGGCGTGTCCAAAATCCGCTTTGATGTGGACACAGGGGCAGGCAATGAGTTTACCGACTATGGCGTAACTGTGGTTGATACGGCTGTGCCAATCACGGGTGTTGGTCAGTAATCTGTTGTGGGGCAAATACCCCATAATCTACAACTGTTTGGAGAATAACAATGGCAACACTTACCATTAATCAGAAAAAAGGGCAATTTGGTAATAATCCTTATGGCAATATGACCGCCCTTATCTTTGATGTGCAAGCGGACAATAGTGGTTTTATCGTAAATACCAACCACAAAGAAGTACCAAAGGCAGGTGATATTATCCATGTGGGTGAGTTACCAGAAGGTTTTATCCCTTTTGGCTATCGAACACTTGTGGAGAAAGAGTTTACTGCAGGGGCGTTTGATGTGGGATTTAGCTATGTAGATGGCGTTGACGATGAAAACCACCCCCAAAAAGACACAGGGCTATTTACTTTGCCAACACTTACCACCAAAGGTGGGGCGACCGCAGGCGAGCTGAAGGTAAAAGCTCTGCCAAAATCCGCCTATCTTGACCTAAAAGTCACCACGCCGACCGCCAAAGGCAATAAAGCAGGTCATTTGACCATTATCGTATTTGGTATGCTCTTGGGTCATGCTTGACCCCCACAAGGTTTTTTTAAATCCCATTGTGTTTGACATAATGGGATTTATTTGTGGAGCAAACCATGACTGTGATTTCCTATATTGGCAAAAAGCCATTTGTTGACCGCCTGTACAATACAGGTCTTACCTTTGACGTGGGGCAAGTGCGAGACGTGCCTGAGGATATGGCACGGCTATTTTTACGCCACAAAGACTTATTTGCGGTATCGGACAAAGCCCCAAAGGTCTCTAAGCCCAAAGAGACAGATAACACCCAAGCTCTCATTGACCAAAAAGCCAAAGAGACTGCCGAAAAAAACAAAAGCGAAAATAACCTGCAAGAGCTATATACGCAGGTATCTGTCATGGATAAGGACGCATTGGAGCAGTTCGCCAAAGACCATTATCAAATTGACCTAAACAAGCGTAAATCACTAGAAAACTTGCGTGAAGAAGTAGTTGGTTTGATTGACCAGTTTGGGGTTGTTTGATGCCTGACTTGATGAGTGAACATTATCGTTTGATTGAACAACAATCCGCCAAAGAATTGGCAATTTTAAATAAATTTATTTTTAAACCCAAATATTGGAGCTACCCATGGTCAAATCAGTTTTAACTGCCATTTTATCAACATTTATCAGCACTCGCCAAGTGCAAGCAACGCCACTCAATCGCAAAGATTACAATGATTTGCGTGGGTGGGAAGTTCCAAGTGATGAAAATCCTAACGATGATGGTTATTTGGTTGTCAATAATGGTGTATCAGAACGCAATGTAGATGGTTTTGATGGCTATGTGTCATGGTTGCCAAAAGTTGCTTTTGAGGAGCAGTACAAGCCCAACGATACGCCCATTGACCGAATGCAAGTTGAAGCGGACGACCTAGACGAAAAACTACTGAAACTAGAAGCCTTTGTTGCCAAAGGTAAGCCTGACTTTCTGACAGATGAAGAGTGGTCGTTGCTCAATCAGCAAGCAGAATACATGGTGCTATATCGTGATACGTTAGAAAGTCGCTTAGAAATCGCCAAAGAAAAACAGGCACAGTCATGACCCTATCCGACCTTATCGCCGAGTTTCGCTCTCTTGCCTTTGATGAAGTAGAGCCTTACCTGTTTTCTGATGAGAAAATCATTCGTTGGCTTAATGAAGCGGTATCAGAAGCGTGTGTGCGTGGGCGGTTGTTACATGAGTGTAATGATGTGGAAATCTGCCAAATCCCCATCAAAAAAGGACAAAGCAAATACCCCACGCACCCCAAACTCTATGAAATTACGCACGCAAGCCTGTCTTTACCGTCAATCAATCATGGTCGGCGGTCGGCGGTGTGCTTGATTTCCTTTGAAGAAGCAAGCCGTGCTGATGGCGATTGGCGATATGATGAACCTTATCATTACAAGCCCTTGCACCTGATACAGCACGACACTTATGTACGTCTATCTTATACTCCTACTGATGATGGCATACTGTATTTGGAGGGCTATCGCTTGCCTAATGAAATGGTAAATGATGACGATATGCCCGAGCTGCACCTTGCTCATCATACACATTTGATAGATTGGGTATTACACAAGGCATTTAGTGTGCCTGATAGTGAAGTTTTCGATGTCAATAAATCACAAATGGCAGAGCAGCGATTTACCCAGTATTTTGGCATACGCCCTGACAGTGATTTAAGACGGATTACAAGGCACGATGTGCCACATACAGTTAAGTCATTTTGGATTTAAATAGAAACCAATGTTAAGCTATAAACTAATCAACACGCCTGCTGATACGCCAATTGATGAGCTTGCCGTCAGTCTTGATGAGTATCACGCCATCTGCAATGAGATTGTCAATGAACCATCTTGGCGTGCCTTGGCGGATAAATGTGCCGACTATGCCGATGGCAATCAGTTAGACGGTGATTTGACTGTCAAAATGAAACAGCTAGGCATTCCCCCTGCGGTAGAAAACATCATCTCCCCTGTCATTCGATCGGTGCAAGGCTATGAAGCTAATACACGCACCGACTGGCGTGTTACCCCTAATGGTGAAGTGGGTGGACAAGACGTGGCGGACGCACTCAATTACAAGCTTAATCAAGCCGAACGCCATAGCAAGGCGGATAAGGCGTGCAGCGATGCTTTTGAGAGCCAAATCAAAACAGGTATTGGCTGGATAGAAGTAGCAAAAGAACAAAATCCCTTTGCCTATGAATATCGCTGTCGTGTGGTTCATCGCAATGAAATTCATTGGGATATGGCAAGCCGTGAATATGATTTATCAGACGCACGTTGGCTAAGGCGTACTCGCTGGCTAACACCTGAACGTATCGCCCAAGCGTTCCCTGCTCATAAAGAGATGATATTAGGCTTTGGGCTACATGGCAGTAGCTACTACGACCTAGCTGCAGCGGACAGTCTAGAAGGGGGACTAAGCACAGGGCTGCAAAATGCGTGGCGCATGGGGCGTGCCAGTACTTTAAGTGAGCAGCATTGGTATAACCGTGAGAGCAAACACCTATGCATCACGGAGCTGTGGTATCGCAAATGGGTTTCCGTACCTGTCATCAAAACCCCCGATGGGCGTGCTGTAGAGTATGATAAAAATAACCCAAATCATCTCATGGCGGTGGCAAGTGGCATAGCCAAACCTGTCATGACAAGCGTGCCAAGAGTAAGGCTATCATACTGGATAGGCTCATACTTGTTACATGACGGGGCAAGCCCTTATGCGCATACTCATTTCCCTTATGTGCCGTTTTGGGGCTTTAAGGAGGACATGACGGGTACGCCCTATGGTTACATCAAAGACATGGTTTACGCCCAAGATAGCCTAAATAGCGGATTGGCTAAGCTAAGATGGGGCTTGTCGGTCATGCGTGTAGAACGCACCAAAGATGTGGTGATGATGAGCGATGCCCAACTAAGACAACAAGTGGCTCGCCCTGATGCAGACATCGTGCTTAACAAACAAGAGCTTAAGGACGGTGGTAGATTTGAGGTGATTCGTGATTATCAGCTCACAAATCAGCATTATCAGCTGCTACAAGACAGCCGTGCCACTGTGGAGCGTGTGAGCGGTATCAGTCAGTCATTTCAAGGTGCTGGCAATGCGTCTAGTGGTTATCAAGAACAACAACGAATAGAGCAATCCAATCAAGCCCTAGCTGACATCATGGATAATTTTCGTGAAAGTCGCAAGATGGTTGGCGAACTATTGCTTTCACTCATCATCAATGACCTAGGGCAAAAACCACAAACCATCATCATTGAAGGCGATGCCATCACTGTTGAGCGTGCTGTTACCATCAATAAGCCAGAGATAGACCCAGCAACAGGGCAAGCCTACCTATCTAATGACATACAACGCACACGACTTATGGTGTCGCTAGAAGAAGTGCCAAGTTCTACAAGCTATCGTTCTCAGCAATTAAATGCCTTGTCAGAAACCGCCAAATCCTTACCGCCTGAATATCAAGTGGCGGTGTTGCCATTTTTGGTGTCGCTCATGGACATGCCCTATAAGGAAAAAATCATTGAAGCGATTAAGAACGTCCAACAAATGCCAAGTCCTGATGAAATCCAAGCACAAATTGACCAAGCGGTACAAGAAGCTTTAATGAAATCTGATAAGGATATCAAAGAGCGAGAGTTGGCACTTAAAGAAAAGCTGGCAGAAGTGCAAATGCTCCTAGACCGTGCAAAAGCGGTGCAGACAGGCGTTCAAAGTGCCTATTCAGCCATGCAAGCAGGAGCACAAGTTGCTCAAATGCCAATGATAGCTCCAATTGCAGATGAAGTAATGAAAGGGGCTGGTTATCAAGCCCCAAATCCCATTGGTGATGACCCAAATTTTCCAACAGCTGGTCAGGCGACAGCAACGAACATTAGCAATTCATATATACAGGGGCAAGGGATGCAAATGGTTGGTGAGCTGCCAAAGGCGCAAGACAATACATCGCCTGCCTACCCACCAGTCCCACAAGATGCATCAAGTGCCATGCAGGGGATAGAGACGCCAAATGTCGCTGATAATATCAAAGTTTGACAAAAACCACCTTGATTAGGTGGTTTTTTCTTTGAGCGATTGGATTTCGGTGAGAATTTGGGTGAGTTTTTCGCTAAGTTCATCGTCGGAGAGTTTTTTATTATCAAAACTCTCTTCAAGTCGTGCCACAATGTCAGCCGTCATAGTGCGATTGTGCAATTCGGCTGATTGGCGGATTTTGTCTTTAAGTTCGTGCGGTAGGCGGATTTTAAAATCCACATTAAGGTGTTGTCCCATAATATGCCTTTTGACTAAGCCATTGATTTTATAGCGATAAGGGATTTCCCTTTTCGCTATATCAAAATATTTTTTAAATTCTTTATAAAAATATCTTGACATATTTATGGGGCTTTTTTGATGGATTGGATTTCTTGTTTTTAGGGGAGTTTTGAATTCAACAACTTAATTTCATTTAAAATTTCTTGTAATGTGGCGTTTTGTGGCTCATCTTTAAATGTTTGCTCAATTCGTGCCACGATATCAGCGTTCATTGACCGATTGTGAATTTCGGCTGATTTTTTTAGGCGTTCCCGAAGTTCTTCGGTAATACGCAAATTGTATTGTATGGTTTTGTGAGTGTCGGTCATAAAATCACCTTTAAGCTGATTGAATATTTTTTTTATTATATCATACCCAAAATGGTATTGACAATCAGAAAAAAGGGCGTATAATAGCAATCAATACCCACAGGGTATTATTAAAAATCCCTTGCACCGACTACCAATCAACTGCAAGGGATTTGGAAACATCAACAACCTTTAAAGGAGACATTTCTATGTCTAGTTTAACACTAAAGCCCCTTGAAAATCAAGGATTAGTACCTGTTTTTAGTGGGCAAATCAACCAAAACGCTGAAATGCTGTGTGATGCTCGGCAGTTGCACAAATTTTTGGGTGTGGGTCGTGATTTTTCTAACTGGATTAAAAATCGTATCAAAGAGTATGGTTTTGTTAAAAATCAGGATTTTATCATTGTACAAAATTTGAGCTCGCCAAAACTGGCGAACTCAAAAGCTCGCAAACAAATGATGATTGACTACCACATCACCCTAGATATGGCAAAAGAATTGGCAATGGTTGAGAAAAATGCCAAAGGTCGTGAAATTCGCCGTTATTTTATCCAAATGGAAAAGCAGGTGTTGCAATCGGCTCAATCCATAACTGCTCAAATCACCCAAACCAGTATTACTTTACAGCATTATGATAATAATCTATCAAAAGCAGGTTGGTATTTGGCAACCCATGGCAAGCAGACCAAACCACAGCTTAAAGCCAAACTTGCTGAACTATTGCAAAAAGCACAGCCATTTTTACCCTTTGTTGAGCTTAAAGGGGAATAGTCATGGACAAGATTGAGCTTAGCAGAACCGCACACGAACATTTTGAATGGATTGCCACCTTAATCCATCTTGCCAAAAAAGAACCACTGCATGCCAATACACTGCTAGATATTGCAGAAAGCCTAGCAGATGAACAAGCTAGTCAGTTTGCTAAAAAGGCACAGCAGATTTAGATAATAAACCCCATCAACTGATGGGGTTTTGTTTTGTCCCCCCACAAGGTTTTTCCAATTGATGATTTTTGAGTAAGCTACCTACTAACATCATTGGGAAAAAATTTATGTCTGTATTTGAATTAACATGGGCATCGGTGTGGCTATTCGCCTTTTTGGGTGGTATTGCATCTGCTTTTGTCATGATAAGTGATGTGGACAATCGCATTATCCTGCCGTTTGTTGCCAAGCCCATTATTGGCACAACAGCAGGCTTGGCAATGTGCATTTTAATCAACAATGGTCAAGAGCCACCAAGTCCCACCCTTGCTTTTTGGGCGTGGGTTGGAGCAATGTGTAGTACACCAATTGTGAGTGGGTTTCTGGTATTTATTTCTGACCAAAAACGCCAAAATCATCTGTATAAATCTGCTCAACAAAAATTCTTGCCTTTTAGTAAAGAGGAGAAAGAGTGATGGGTACATTGATAATGGTTAATCTTTCTATTTGTGCTTTGGCGATGGTGCTTGGCTGGTATGTGTTGGTTAAAGATTTAAAAATATTTAGTAGGACTACCAAGTCACCAACAATTGATAGCTGGCTGACACTGGTTGGAACGTTGGGTTGGAGTGTGGCACTCTTGATGGCAATAGATGCACAAAATACCAGTTTATCAGATACTGAGATGTGGCATTTGGTTTATGGTGGTAATATCTTTGCCCGTTTTTTATTTTTAGTGTATTGGGTGGGTACTTTACTCAAAGTAAAAGAACACTGTAAGTTGAGATTAAAACGTTTACTGAGACAAAAACGATTAAGTAAAGGAGCAAATTTTGAAAAATGAACTGCCTTGGGTGACTATCGCTCGTGAGCTTGTTGGAACTGCAGAAAAAGCAGGTAAAGATAATAACCCTAAAATTATTGAAATGTGGCGAACAGCATTTAGTGCTACAGGTCAAACTGAGCAGCTCAAAAACGCTGTATGGCATACTGAGAATACCTCTTGGTGTGGTGGATTTGTGGGTCATGTGCTTGCTAAGGCTGGCATTGCTCAACACATTCCTAAAACTTTTGCGATGGCGAGAAGCTGGTTAAAAGCTGGCACTAAGCTAGATAAACCCGCCTACGGTTCCATCGTGGTATTTTGGCGGGGCTCACCAAAAGGGGCAAGTGGTCATGTGGGTATCGTGGTGGGTAAAGACCGTCATGGCAATCTGATGGTTTTAGGTGGTAATCAGGGTGATAGCGTCAACATCAAGCCATTTAGTAAAAACCGAGTGCTTGGCTATCGCTGGTGCGGCACGCAAGCACTACCAGCTGAACATCGTTATGAGTTGCCCTTGTTGCAAAGCAATGGACAAGTTAGCACTAATGAAGCCTAAACAATAGGTAAGGTGGGCTGTGTTACAAGCCTTTCTACGAGTTTTTCCAATGCCTTGAGGCGATTGTTCATGATGTGGTTTTGTTCGGCAAAGTGAATCGATAGGGCGATATTGCCATATTCAGTCGCTTCGCCGAGCATGAGACTGCCTAATTTGCGTGCTTCGGCAGGAGTGAGCGTCAGCACGTCATCGCCAATGTCTAGTTTGACCGTGCCGTCTGGCAAGACTGCCTTATAAATTGTGCGTTGGGGTGGATGTTGTATGGTGGGGGCGTAAACCCCGCTACACAGACGATAAATCAGCTCATCGTCCGCCAGTCTTTTTAGACATTCGTCCACGGCGGTCTGTTTAATCCCTGTCAGTTTTGCAATGGTTGTGCGACTGGCAGGGGTTTCTTTATTATGTAAATCAATAACTGCTTCTAGGACGGTTTGTTTTTGAGTTTTCATCGATTGCTCCTAATTTGGTGGTTATTTTCAATATCTTTCAATCTATCTTCTGCCTGTTCTTTTGCTAGCTTTAACAATCTTTGAATAGTCTCTCTACGCCATTGTTGTTGCTCTGGTGTGTCAGGTTTTATGTCTGGAAAACCTGCCTTGTTCCTAAAAAAGCTGCTTTTTAAAGTTGACATGCTCATCTCACCCACCCCAAATCCTGCGGTGTCGTAACTTTCAAGTCATTTGCTGCTGCCCATAATTCAATTTTAGTTAAATACTCGGCAAATTGCTTTGTATTTGCCGTTGTTGTGCTAATTTTCTTAATCACATTCATTGCTATTCTCTCATAATGTTCATCATCTATTAGACCCTTGCATTGTGCGATACTGTCCGCCATTTCTGCATAATCGCCATCATCACGAGCATAGATGGCAGATAAAAACTTGCGTTTAAAATCTAAGTGATACCAGTAACTATCCTGCCCTGTTTGTTTTTCTAATTCGTGCAACCATTTCCAATAGAGCGAATTTTGGGCTTTGCTTCGTTCCTTATCGTCATCTATACCAATGGTTACTATGACGTTATGTGGTGTGTTCTGTGCGTCCGCCACGGCTTGATAGATGGCTTTAAAGCAGTTTTGGGTAACTTGTCCATTGACCAGTCTAAAAGATTGGTTTGGTCGGTTTTTCTTGCTCATCTAGCACCCCATTGGCAAATTTCCACTTCGCTATAAACCACGCTTTCGCCTGTTCTCTATCCAATTCTTGATATTGGTCTAGCCACTGATGGCAAACATGGCACAAAGGTATGGTATATTCATCATCTGCCTTAATCCCCATGCCCTTGCCATATTCGCCCCAATTGGCATGACAGGCTTGGCTTGGGGGCGGTGCATGGCATTTGACGCAAGGTAATTGGCGGATTTTATTTAGTCGGCTCATCTTTTATATTCGCCAAAATAAACTCTTTCACAAATCGCTCCCAATTAACCTTTTGGGGCAATCCCTCATCAATCTCTACCCAAACATTGCCATCTTTATCAGCTTTATCGCTATTGACCTTGGCGGTTTGCTCTGTCATGGGGTTGTAATATCTTGTCATAATTGCTGTGCCTTTGTTTTGACTTCGTAAAAACTTTCGCCATTGGCTATGGTAACCCCTTTATATCTGTCGGCTTGATTTTTAAATAACGCATAGTATTTGACCGCAATCCCGCCACAAATAAAACTCTCATTAGTGATAATCATGCCGTTATCGTGTTGCCATAATCGCTTGCCTTTTTTACGCCACATCACTCAATCCCCATGTAAGATTTTAGTGTGCCGACCGCTTCATCATAGCCACGGCATACCAACGCCAAATAGCCTTCGTCATTGAGCATGGCAAGTCGGGTGATTTGGGACGCTTGTAATCGCCCCTTATCAGTTTTAAGCTCAATTCTAAGTCCGTGATAGCCGTTTCTTGCGATGTCCAAGATTAAATCAGGATAGCCTGCTTTAACGCCCATCGCCTTAAATTTCGCCCCTTCTCGTGGGTTTCTTGCCCCACCGTTGGGGCTATGGTGCAGGTAGTCGGACAATTTACCATCTTTGTACTTTTGCCAGCTCGCCCATTGCAGAACGGCTTTTTGGATATTATCTTCGGTCATGCCCTAATACTCACATAACTTGCTTTTAAATTTATTCTGTCTGCTCCAATCTCTTTGATAGCTTCATCGCCAAAAGCCTTGATGTAAGCAGACAACTCCAAAAAATTGTCTTTATCCAAAATCTGTATTTGTTCCATACCACGCTCACCATCAAAGCCCTTAAAATAAAAGGTCAGCTGATAACGTCTGGGCTTACGCATGATACGGGCGTGAGTACGTTTATTCGCCCAATCGCCATAATACTTAATGCGCTTGATGTCATCGTCGTTATCGGTCAGCGGAACAACGACACAGCCTTTGAATGCTGGTTTAAAAGGTTGCATATTAAATCTCCACAAAGTTCTGATTAGCCTTACGAAAACTGCCCCAGTTGCAGGCAATCATCACTGCTTTTTGGCTTAACCTGTCCCACGCTCTATCGCCCAATCGCTCTATCATCACTTCTTTGGTTAAGTTGGTTGTGATGATGGTGGGTAAATTACGGCTGTATCGCCCATCAATGATACGACTTAGGCGTTCACGGTCAGCTTGACGAGTTTCTACATTGATTGCGTTATCTGCTTCGCCAAACTCATCAATAACCAACAAATCATGGTTAATCCAATATTTCATCAATTCGTGTTCTGTGGTATCTGAATATTTTGACCATGAAGCACGCACTTGGTTATTGATGTCGCTTGAACGAATGACTTCTACACGTTTTCCATGTTTGATAAAGTCTGTGGCAATCAAATTTGCTAACAGGGTCTTGCCTGTGCCTGTTTCGCCTGTCATGATGATATTTTTGCCGTTATGGGTGTGGAAATATTCTTTGGCAAAACCAACCACCCCTTGCATTCTTTGGGCTTGCTCGCCAAAAGGTTGCCATACCGAAAAATCTTTGTAGTGGCTAATGCCAGATTTATAAGCAAGGCGTTCACGTTCTTTGTTAATGCGGATTTGTTCTTGATAAGCTTGCTCATCAGCAAGGCACTTAGGGCAAGTGTGGCGTGCAGTCTCAGCGATGATACTTACCACTTCACGCACCACAAGACCATGAACAGGGCAATCAGTGCTGACTTGCACCATTTGCCAAGTATTTGTATTTGGCAATAGGTGCTTGGCTTGCATTTGCTCAGTAGTATCTAGGTTTGGATTGATGATTTTTTGCAACATGGATAATTCCTTAAATTTCTACAAGACCTGATTTGTGATTTTGACCTTCCGCCATGAGTTTGGCTAAGTTTTCTTCCCAGTTCGCTGGCGTTGGATAGTCTTTCCAATGCTGATTAACCGCCAATGGGTCATCTACACCGCCAAATTGCATAGATTGTTTTGTTTGTGGTTTGTTTGCTGTCGCTGTAAGAAGCTCATTTTCCCAAGAACGATTATTCAAAAACGTTTGGGGATTTTTACGATACTGCTTGTCTGGCTGAGCTTGTTTGTACTTTGGAATGTACGCCATGATGTCTAAACGTTCTTGGTCTTTGAGTTTTGACCAAAGGCGTTCACATTTGGGGCGGTCTTGTTTTTTGTCGTACAAATCCCAAAACTCATCAAAGCTGACGTTGAACATTTTTGGTGCTGTGTTCTTAGCATTGCCTGTGCTTGTCGTCTGCGGTGCTGTCTCAAAAGTTCGTGTCTGTTCATGCTCGCTCGCTTCCCCTTGGGGGGTTTGGGGGGATATATTATTTAATTTATGGTTATTGGTTATTGGTTTATGGTTTATACTTTTAGACGGTTTTTGAGCGTTACCTGCGTTATCTGTGCCGTTACCGTCCGTTATCACTTCTTTGTCTTGTGCGTTACTTTTTGGGGGGAAATGGGTCTCATGCAGCGTTACCACTTCAGCAAATGTCAGTTTATCAGATGGAAAAATCCCTTTATTTATCAAGTCTTCTACCATACGCTTACGCTCTTTACAGCGTGCTGTGCGTTCAGCACCAGTTAAGGGTGTACCGTTACCAGTAACGTTATCTGTGCCGTTACCGTCCGTTACCACTTCTTTGCCTTGTGCGTTACTCGCTCCGTTACCGACGTTACCAGTAACGTTACCTGCGTTACCTTTCTTTATTTCCCACTGGATTGCTTTAATCTCTTTATCCCAGTCGGCATGACGATAGGTTTTGCCCACCTTTTTGAACTTGGCTCTAAGTAACAACCATAAATCGCTAATCTCGCTGTCAGTACAGCAACCCACCTGCCAACAAAGCAGGTCAAAATCAGACGCATCAAGTTTGCCGTTGTTTGCTGCGGCATTGCTAAAGTAAAGTGTCATCAAGCGGGTAAAAATCCCTACTTGCTGATGACTCATGTTTTGCGTGGCAAGCGACCAATCGCCAAAATAAAGAGATTTAAAGCGAATTTGGCTCATTTTACCGCTCCCATGATGTTTGTTTGCACTTTGGGTAAAGTTGTCATATAATGCCTAATCCTTAATTGATTACTTCTAAGTTAATCCGATGTCCCCCAGTTGCTGCTGGGGGTTTTGTTTTGTAAAGATTTATTAAATCTCATGGTTCTCTATGCAAGCGGTAGCTTGTAGCGTATATTGAGCTTGACGGTGGATAGCCGATAGTTCACGCTCTATTAGATTGCGCACCCATTCAGATGCGCTGATATTTTCCATACTCGCCAAGTTTTGAATGGCTTGTTGGTAGTCGTGGGGCAGATGAACCGTGATTTGTGATGAGTTTTTAGTCATAAATTTTAATCTTGTTTCTATCTGCTTTTAGCTTGCCATTTGTACCAACTTCTAATATGGCTTGTTGCTCAATTGGTATCCCTGCATTATTCCAGTTTGTTACGGTTGCTTTACAAACATTAAGTTTTTTAGCCAAACCACTGAATGTTTGCACATTAAAAAACCGTTTTAAATCGTTTATGGTCATATAAGTTCACCTAAATGAATTTTTTAAAAAAGTTCATAATATTAAACCATAAATTCAAGCACAAATCAATTGAAAATATTAAACTGTGTTTAAATAGATGAACGGGGGTTTTATGCAAGAACTGAGAACATTCCAAGATAGACTTGTTTTTGTAATGAAAAACAAGAAGTTAAAACAAATTGATTTGGTGCGTACACTAAATATCAGCAAGGGGACAGCCTCAAACTGGTACAGTGGAAAAACAGCGCCAGAAAACCCTGAACAATTGGCAAAACTCGCTAATTTCTTAGGTACTAGTATCGGGTGGCTTGCCACAGGTCAAGGTGAGATAATTTCGGCAAATGTTGGTGATAATATCACTCATGGTTCATATGACAATGCTCATCTTGTTAAAAAACAACAGAAAAAAGCTCCCGTGCTTAATTGGGTACAAGCTGGCTCATTCACCGATATCGGTAGTAATAGTTATGACGAATATTTGACTTATTTTGGTGATTATGGTGATGATAGGGTGTATTGGCTATGTATCAGTGGTGATAGTATGCATCCAGACTTTAAGGAGGGCGAGTATATTCTTATCAATACAGACAGACAACCTGCGGCAGGTAATTTTGTGGCGGCTTTACAATATGGTGAAGAAAAAGCCACGTTCAAGAAGTATCGCCCCAAGGGGTTTGACGATAAGGGGGTTGAGTATTGGCATTTGGTCCCGTCAAATAGCGAATACCCAATTATTGACAGCCGTTATCAACCTTTTGAAGTTTTGGGCGTGGCAGTGGAGCGTAATCAAAGTTTAGTGTGAATGGCAATTGACCGAAGCAAGTTCTGCTTCGGTTTTTTATTTTTATATAAAAAATTATCAATATTTTTAAAATAAATGTATCCTGGAATGTACTTTGCTTAAATTTTAATAAACATGTTTATGGGATTTGCAATGTCATTGATTGAATATCCATTTAAAGCTACTGTTGCCACGCTTCCATTTTTGCCAGTATTGGCATTTGCTGATAGGTATGGGATTTATGATGATATATACAGTTCATCAGGTGGTGGGCTTAATGATGCGTAATGATATTCAGGAACTTATAGATAATATTAATGGTAAAAACAAAGTTGGTATCATTGTTTGGTTTCTAAGTCTGTGGAATTTAATGGGAATTTTATTATTTATTCCATTTTTAGTAATGATGTATATAATGATAATTCCATTCTTATTAATAATGGAGCCAAAACAAGCCTTGATATCTTTACTGGATTTTATCAAAAGTAAATTGATAAAATATGGTCTTCAAGAGAAATTATTGAGTATTAGCCTACCCAAAAAAGATGATAAAAAAGAATCTGTTCTACCACCACAACCAAGATGTCTATTGCCATTTTCCCTAAAAAGCAAACAAACCTTAATCGTCAGCCCCGCTGTATATGGCGAATTTACAGAGCGAGAACTGGCAACAGGCATTATCAAATGTGGTGCCACTTATCTAAAACAACAGTTAAATTCTGCCATACCGTTTGAAACGATTGACCCAAAAATAATCATGCCTTATTTGTCCAAGATGTATAATGGCAATGATGTGGATTTATCTATTGTCAATGGCATAGGCACCACCATTCATCAATGCGTGTGGCAACTAATGCTTGCCAATACAGGTATTGACAGCCGAGAATATCTGCCCTTTGGTGGGAATTATAGCAAATATTTGGCAGAGCTGTTGGAGGATTTCGGTGAAGTGCCAGTAGCCAAAGGTATTCAAATTTACACTGAAAACTTAATTGACTATTACTTATCCAAGCTGAAATATCACTGATTTTATCCCCCACAAGGTTTTACACCCCGTCCATACCACACTATCCTATCCTTACATTTTGCTATGTAAGGATTTTTTTATGTCTGTTATCAACCAAAACTCCATTCAAGCCAAAGGCGAATACTTTGAACGCATTAACGGCGGTGAATGGATGAAATCAAGCAATCTTGTTACCGATGAAGGGCTGTCTCATATTCTTAACACCGCCTTTGGCAGCACACCAAAGCCGCAGGGTTACTATGTGGCACTCTTTGGCGCAGCTGCCGCTCCCCAAGGTAATTGGACGGCCCAAAACTTTGCAACCACCGCCAGCGAGATTGTCAGCATGAGTGAGGGGTATGAAGGGGCAACACGCCCCAAATGGACGCCAGAAAACACCAGCACCAACAGCATTGACAGCTTAAAAACCGCTGCAAAATTCGTCATTAAGACGGACAGCACACTCACGGTACAGGGGGCAGCACTGCTCACATCAGCGACCAAAGGCGGTACAGATGGGGTGCTGGTGTCCGCCATCAAATTCAACGCCCCACGTGTGTTTCAAAATGGTGATACTTATGAGCTTGGGTATCGTATCAGTTTGACGGTGTAAAATGCACACACCACGCCCCTATGGTTTGACTGTCTATGGTGGTGAGCTGACAGGTAATGACCTAGCATTTATTGATAATATTGCCAAACGCTTAACCAATATCAAGACAACCAGTGAGTTACATCATCTAAAACTTGTCTATGACCTGCCTGACGGTGGGTCAGCGGTGTTGTCTGATATGGGTGGTGCGTTTCGCATCGTTGCCAGCAAACCCATAAAGACTAGCACTGACACGCCTGCTGATTATATGGCACACAGTAATATACCCATGCTTTATAGTGGAGTTATTACCAAAGCTATTATACGTCATAATCAAGGTGTGCAAATGCTTATCACTGAGCAGACCAGAAAACGCATTGGCGGTTATAATGGGCGTTACAAGCCGCCAAAACTGCTAGATTTGCAACGCTTTGTCATTGACTATCACGACAGTGTGCAAGAGTTTATCCCCAACCCCCCATCTGCCCTAAGACACACCCAATATGCAAGGCAACGCCCTACATGGTATAGCGGAAGCATGGCAAGGGTTATGCAAATTGTTGGGGGATATGGACGACAAGACTTGGACAATCTGCCTGATAAATATTGGGAGCGTGCAACCGTCAAACTGCCTGATAAAGTCAAAAAGGACATTGATGATGAGCTAAAAGACAAGCTACTACCTGCTTACACAGGCTATCCACCTAAAAGCGGTCAATACCAGTATGACTACAAGCACCGCCAGTGTCATGGTGTGGGTTTTGATGATGAAAACAAGCCGTGGCTGTTGTCTATTAGTCATAAAGGGGTTTATGCCATGCCTTTGCCTATAATACCTGCTACAACTACTGCTGTTTTTCGTGAATATATGGAAGAAATGGGCGACAGTGAGATTTTATCCATCTTAGATACATTTGGGGGTATGCCAAGTGGTGAGAGCTTTCCTGATGAACAAGATTTTAAGGCATGGGAGCGTGCTGGTGTGATTATTAAAGTCTGCGATACGGCAGATTTTTATCAGTATAGTGCCTATTACACCGCTTGTGGCTGGTCGCTCAACAGTCGTGCTACAGAGGGCTATAATACATGTTGGTATTATGGGGATGATGGTATCAAAGTTGGCTTGACTTATAACATGACCTTGGCTCTAAAAGCAGTTGCTGACAACGGTAGGGTGGCAGGCAACCAAAAAACCTTGCCTGATTATCAAGCTCAAGAGTTGGCAAAGTACCTTGCCAAAATCATGAATGAATTGGACACAAACACCGCTCGTGGGGCAAGCATACATTACAAGCTAAGACGGCTGACCGATATAGAGCTGTATGCCATCATCGGAGCAACGGTCGATGATTTAGACAATCTGACCTTATCACCCATTGCCAATCATACGGGGCAGGTCAGACGAGTGTATCAAGGTAGGATTTATCACCCTACCAAATTCGAATACCAGCCACAAATCAAATTTCCAATTGCTGAGTTTCATGGCTGCGGCTCATTTGATTTTTCCAAAAGAGAAGATGCTCCCGTACCTATCAAAGCTCCTAAGTGCGATACTGTGATACATACATATTTTGCCGATGATGACTTAAAAGTGGTTAAATATTTTTATGACGACAGGAAATACAGTTTACAAACAGATACTAATTTTGAAGATGTGATGATTGTGGGTAGTTGGGAAGAAACCAGTTATGGAAAAACATCAGGTCTGATGGGTAATTTTTATATTAGCGATTTAGATGAGCGAGAAGTTGCCAGTGATGTCATCACCCATACAACTATTATCGGTCGTGATTTAGGATATGGCAACCCAGCTTATGCTACGCCTAGTTTATTGGTAAAATGGGGTAACCTTAGCCGAGCTAGATATTATAGCCATTTAACCAAAACACAAAGCACTTACAACAAATCATTAATTATTGGTTTGTGTGTGCCAGTGTATAGTAGGGACAGCTTATTATATGCTTATCAAGAGAACAATGGTGGCATTTATTACACCGAAACATTAGAGCGAAAATCTGTACCCGATCCAACCAGTTATGGTATTTGGACCTATGATCCAATTTTTCATTATATGGGGACTTGGGGCATTGGTGAACCAAGTCCCACAACGGGGGATTATGTTTTTGCAAACTACAACCCAGCGACTGATTATCGGCCCACTAAATACAGCTGGTTTTCTGATAGTGGCAACTGGTTTGGTGTGGAGGCGGGCAGTTTTAAAGATGTATCTGGCATTGCTGCTATTTATACATCAAGAAATTCACCCTATGGCAAACAAGCGGGTGGGGTGGTGATTGGTGGTGAACCCCCACAGCTTGTCACATACAATAAAAAATCAAGCACGCCTGCCCAATCCTTGGGGCGTGTAGATTTGTCAATAACAGACAAACTGGTTAATGCACATAAAAACGTACCTGACAGTTGGTATTTTAGCTTTTCTCCTATTATTGCTGGCGGTAGTATCAGTTATTTTTATCGAGATGTTTGCCAAAATAAAATGGGCGACATTATGTATAGCAATACCTTTGAAATGGTGGAAGGAAAACGCAAATGCTGGGGCAGCAGCCAGCTTATCAACGGCGTAGGATACGATACTGCCCATTATTTTATTGGGGTGATTAATGAGTAACTATAGAGATGATTTGGTTGATGTGATGGTTGCTGCTGCCAGCACACATAGCAAGCTTAGAATGTTGGCAAGTGAACAAATTGCCACGGGCGATAAGATTGACACACACAGTCAAGACAATTTACAAGAAAATCTGGCACTGTCTGATAAGCTAAAAGACAAAATCAAGACTGGGTTAAGTGATGACTTGATATTACAAGATGGCGTTCATCACCAAAAGATAAGTCGTGAAGCGCTAAACGAAAGCCTTGCCATCAAAGACAGTAGCAGCCGTGTTTGGCGTGATGTCTTAGATGAGGGTGTACAGGTAGGTGAGGATGTACGTCAGACACTCAAGGTCAAACACTCAATCAAGGATAGCCTAACCATCTATGACAACAATCGCCACACCATCAAAGACACACTTATTGAGCATATGGCGGTCAAAGGCAGCACTAATTATAGTCGTGCCAGTAGCAACGCCCTAAGTGATGGTATTTATATCAAAGACACAGCACGCAGCAAAGTGCGTGATACCATCACAGATGGCTTATATGCCAGTACAGGTTATCAAGACAAGCACAAAGCACGGCAAACGCTTGTGGATATTATCTATGCCCAAGACGGGTTGATGGACAGTATCAAAAACGCCTTTGGACTTAATGAGACCATCACAGTAGGCGATATTATCTTTGATAAACTCATTGCCAAAGACATCCTAACAGAACGGGCAATGGTGGTGGTGCTTGATGATGTCATACATGACACCCCCAATATGGCATGGACAATGAACACCATCAATAAAGCCATGAGCCAATACAGCCCTTATGATGTCAATCGCTTGGCGGTGATTGATGGCGTACTCTATGGCGAATGCAAAGATGGCATATACCGCCTAGATGGTACAGATGAGACCATCACAGGCACACTCATCACAGACAAACTAGACTATGGCGAAAACTTAATTAAGCCGTCCTATGCCTACACCGAATATCAAACAGATGGCACTATGAATCTTACTGTGCATGCCACCCAAAAAGGCGTAGCACAACAATACACTTATGTCCTACCCAAAGAGCGAGCAGGCGAGATGACTAATGGTCGTTTTGTCTTTGGGCGGGGGTTGTATGGACGGCAGTTTGCTTATACGCTTACCATCACTGCCAAAAATGCCAAACTGCACGATTTAAACATTCATTTTGAGACAACCACAAGGAGATTATGATGCCATTTTATGCCGATGGGAGCGTGATGGGTGAAGCGGTAGATGTTGTTACTAGCAAGCTCAAAGAATTAAAAACGCTGTCTGACCAATACAATACCACCTTATCTAAGGCTTTAACAGACATTGGCAACATCAAGATTGACGATGTGCCAACACCCACACCAATAGACCTACCACCCATTAATGTCCCCACGGTGGACACATCGGACGCCCCAAGTTATGCTGAAAAGGCGCTAACTGTACCTGATATGCCTGTACTGCATAGCTTAGATAGCATATTACAGGGGTTGGACGATATTGATATCAGTTTGAGCGATATACCAACTGCTCCTGCCAACCCTATTTTAAATTTGCCTGACACCCCAACCCTACATGATGTTCAAGCCCCTAATAAACCTGATTTTGATTTGGCGGTCAATCTACCAGCCGCCCCCATCTTGGAGCGTATCAATCTACCAATACGACCCAATGTTGATACCGATATTGACCTGCCATCTGCTCCTGATATGAGCCTACCTGAAATGGCACGACTGTTTGACATCAGTGTGCCATTGTGGAACGAAAGCGACTTGCCCACTTGGGACGATAGCACGGTACGCCAAATTGACCCAGTGCGGTTTTCATTTAATCAAGACTGGTGGAATGAACAAGACTACACATCAGAAGTGTATGACAGGCTCATCGGCACCGCCAAAAATATGCTAGACCCTGCCAAGATTGCTAATTTTGGCTTACCTGATAGCGTGGTGTCTGCTTTATTCAATAAACCCAGAGAACGCCTAGCAAAAGAAACCAAAAGAGCCATACAAGAAGCAACAAGCCGATGGGCAAGCCGTGGGTTTAGCTTGCCCAGTGGTGTCCTAGACAAACAAATTAATGCCATACTTGATGATGAAAATGCCAAAGTATCAGAACTCAATGCCGAGATATTTGTGCAAGCAACAAAGGAACAGATGGAGCAGTTACGCTTTGCTATCACGCAAGGCTTGGCATTAGAACAACACACTTTTAATATCTTTGATAATATGGTCAAACGGCTGTTTGAAGTGGCTCGTTATAATGCCGAAGCCCAGTTTAAATTGTATGATTATTATGTGCAAATCTTTAATGCCAATAATGATAGCTATAAAATGGCAGTAGAAGTTTACAACAGCAAAGTGCAAAACATACTTGGCATCTACAAGACTAAACTAGATGCTCAAAGTGCCATATCAGGGCTCAATGCCCAGCTTTTGGAAGTCTATAAAGCCAAGCTACAAGGCGTACAGATGAATGCTGAAGCATTCAAAACACTAATGTCTGGTGCAAGTATCAAAATGGATGCTATCAAAACACAAATAGAAGCCTATCGTACTGACTTGCAAGTGTATAGTGAAGCCTTGAACGGTGAAAAGATGAAGTTTGAGCTGTATAAGACACGGCTTGATGGCGAAAACATCAAAACAGAGATTGGTAAGACCCAAGCCCAAATCTATGCCGCACAAATGGATGCTTATAAAACCCAAGTGGACAGCGAAAACAAAAAGCTAGAAGCCTATGATACGCTGGTCAAAGGTGAGCTTGCCAAGGCTCAAATTTATGACACGCAAGTCAAAGCCTATGCAGAGCGACTAAGAGCCTATCAAGCCCAAGGGGACTTGGGAATCAAGCAAATACAAATCAAAACCGACCTAGCAAAAGCCTACCTATCCAAATACAGTGCCGAGCTTGACGGCTACAAAGCCAATCTACAAGCCAATTTGCAACTGGTGCAGACCAATGCCGAGCATTTTAGAACAGCTGTGGAAGCATGGAAAGGCAAAATTCAGATGCAGATTGCAGGACTGGAAACGCAGTCAAAATGGACGGATATGCAGACTCGCACCAATATCGCCCATAGTGAAATGCAGATGAAAGCCTATGAAGCAATGGTTAAAAACGCCCAAAGCAAAGCTCAAATCGCCCTAGAGCAAGCCAAAGCGGTAGGGCAATTCTCCGCACAGCTGGCAGCGGGGGCGATGAGTGCAGGACACATCAGCGCAAGTATCAGTGCTAGTGGGTCAGCCAGTAACAGCGTGAGTAAGAGCGAAAGCACCAGCACCAGTCATAATTACAGTTATTGATTGCTGAGATGTTTGGTAGTTATAAACCCCAAGTTTAATACTTGGGGATTTTTTTTGGGTTATGTATTACCGTTTATCTTTAAAATAATACCGTTTATAATAAAAATTCAATTAAATAAACATTTATATTGAACTTTTTGTTCAATATGTTAAACTATGCACATCAAGACGATAAGCCGATTATCTCTACACTATTTAACAATCTGGACGCCCTACTATGCAGGGAAAATCATAGAACCACCCAACGCCACCGTGGGGGAGATGACGGAGCGACAGTTACTCAGCTACTGGCAATAGTTCACGATGTTGCCAGTGTCAGTTTAATTATTTGGAGCAATGAGATGAACAAGCTCATTAAGATACTCAAAGAGATCATTGCTAGTGCGATGATTGCCTTGATTTTTGTATGGTTAATTTTTAGCTGGGCGGAGCATTCCGTTCAAGACAATATCAGAGTGGCAGAAGAAGCTCAACAGGAGTAAGAAAATGAAAGTTACTAAAACATTAAATTTATCACGCATTGACTGGCTCAAACTTCGCCAAAGCGGTATCGGCGGTAGCGACATCTCTGCCATCCTGGGCGAAAACCCCTACAAGACCGCCTACGACCTGTATCAAGAAAAGGTTAGCGAAATTAGCGAAACCCAAATGAGCGAACCTGCTTATTGGGGGACAATCCTAGAAGATGTGGTGGCTAAAGAATACGCCAAACGCAACGAAGTTAAAGTGCAAAGAGTGAATTACCTGATTCGCCACGAGAAGCACGATTGGGCAATTGCCAATATTGATAGAGCAGTCATCAATAAAGAAATTGCAGGAAATGTACGCATTAAAGACGGCAAATTGACCACTGACAAATTGTTAGAAGTCAAAACAGCCAGTGAATACGTCAAAAAGAATTGGGGCGATGAGCACACAGACCAAGTGCCTGACCATTACAACTTACAGTGTCAGTGGTATATGGGTATTACAGGTGTTCATCATTGCGACTTAGCTCTGTTACTTGGCGGTAACAAATACCGTCAATACAGCATTGATTTTGACCCAGAGCTGTTTGAGATGATGATTGAAGTAGCAAGCGATTTTTGGCACAACCATGTATTAGCCAAGGTAGAGCCAACGCCCACCACCCTTGCCGATGCCAAGCGTAAATATGCCAAATCAGATCCTGATAGCACGCTGGACATCGCCTTTGATGATGATGACAGTATCACCATCATTGATAAATATCTTGAACTCAAGGACCAGCAAAAACAGCTTGAACATGAGCTTGAGACAGCACAAATCAATATCATCAATCTGATTGGGCATAACGAAACGTTGGCGGTAGATGGTGAGATTGTCGCCACTTACAAAACCCAAAAGGGACGTGAGAGCTTTGACAAAAAAGGCTGCCTAAAGACCTATCCAGAGCTTGCTGATAAATTCAATGAGTTTACCAAAGTAGGCAGTCCAAGCCGTGTGCTGCGAATGAAGTGATTTTTAAGGAATTATTTATGAACGAGTTAATGACACAAGACACCCAAGCCCCAATGCTTGCCAATCCCAATCAGCTAATGCTGGATGATAGCCTATTTACCAAATGTGAACGCCTAGCTAGCATCATGGCAAGCGGTAGCTGTACTATCCCCAAGCACCTACAAGGCAAAGTGGGCGATTGCTTTGCCATCATCGGTCAAGCACTGCGTTGGGGCATGGACCCTTACGCCGTTGCCCAAAAGACCCACCTGGTCAATGGGGTGCTAGGCTATGAAGCCCAGCTGGTTATTGCCGTGATTAATGCCAAAGCACCGATTGTTGGACGATTGAAGTTTGATTATTTTGGCGATTGGTCAAAAGTCAAATCCAAAGATGACAAGTCTGACAATGTGGGCGTGGTAGTATCAGCGGTGATGCAAGGCGATGACGAGCCGACCACACTATCTATCAGCATGGCACAAATTGGCACAGTGCGAAACTCGCCACTATGGACAGCCGACCCACGTCAACAACTAGCTTATTTGGGTGCTAAGCGTTGGGCAAGATTGCATTGTCCTGATGTGATTTTGGGCGTTTATACCCCTGATGAACTGGCAGAGCGCCCCACAGAGCCTAAGCCCATCAATCCTGAACCTGTCAAAAATAGTGGTAGCCAGTCTATCAAAGAGCGTATCAAAGCCAAACGCCAAGAAGCCGAAGAAGTACAGGCAATTGAATGTTATGACATCAAACCAGTCATCAAAAAGATTGCCAACGCTACAGATTTGGCATCCGTCAAAGATATTGGTCACGAAATTAAGGCGCTAAAAGATGACCCAAATATCAATCTATGTGGTGATGATCTGGAAATTATGCGTATTGCTTACAAGTCAAGATGTACCTTTTTTGAGTTGTCAGAGTTGATTGCAAATGTATCACTGGATACAGCTCAAAACGTACGCCAAGCATTATATGACAAGCAAGATGTTTTGACTGCCGATGAATTTGAAGTTCTTGATAATGATCTAGACCATCAGCTTAATCAGTTGGCTTAATAACTAAACCTTTTTATAAGGCAGGCAGTAGCTACTGTCTGCCTTACCTTGTAATTTGGAGTAACTCATGGAACGCATACCACAAATGAAGTCTTTTAGTTGTCGTGAATATCAAAGCATTCAAGAAGCCAAAGCTGAACTACACACCAAAAGAAGCATTTATAGAGTACTTGCCATGCAACGGGGTGTTGGCATTGATTTGGCACGCCTGCATAGACAGGCTGGATTATCTGTCAAAACCGCCAAGGCAATGATTGCCAAGATGGGCGATGTGGAATGTAGAGATGGTTGGTATTTTTTAAAGCCTGAGTGAAATCAATATTTTTAAATTGGAGCAAGAAATGAAAAAGTTAAATGATTGCCTAGAGACTCATCGTGAAAAAGCATTAAGTAACGGTTGGATTAGTGTTGATGATGAATTGCCAGAACTCTTCAAAGATGTACTGTGTTTCTGCGATGGAGATTATGAAATCGCAAGCTATGATGGTGATGAGTTTTATGACGCAGAAGAAAGATGTGTTATTTGCACGCATTGGCAGTACTTGCCACAAGCGCCAACAAGTAAGGACTGAGATATGACTATCCAAAGACGTATTAGAATCAAAGAGTTTTGCAAATTGATAGGGCGGACACGCTCCACGTTTGACAGATGGCGTAACAGTGGTAAAATACCCAAAGAAGATGGTAGAGACCCTTATCCATATTGGCTAGAAGATAATGTTGCCAAGTTCGTTGAGCAAAAACCAAACCTAGAGTAGGGTGCTTTTTAGAATTTGGGTAAGATACTGGGTAACACTCTAACAAAATATCAAAAAGACCCAATAAAATCAACAGGATAACCTAAAAATGATTTTGATGATTGATAATTATTGTAGTTTTACATATAACATCGCCCAATACTTTGGTGAATTAAAACAGGATGTAGTGGTTTGGCGAAACGATGAAAAAACACTGGATGATGTGATTGCACTAAGCCCAAAAGCTATTATTTTAGGACCTGGTCCATGCACGCCAAGTGAAGCTAAAATTACTCTAGATATTTTGCAAAATTTAAGTGGCAAAATTCCTATTTTGGGTGTGTGTTTAGGTCATCAAGCCATTGGTCAAGTGTTTGGCGGGCAAGTGGTGCGAGCTGGTGAGGTGATGCATGGAAAATTATCGGCGGTTTTTCATACACAAAAGGGCGTCTTTAAAAATCTGCCCAGTCCGTTTGATGTTGTGCGATATCATTCTTTGGTTATTAATAAAGCAGCCTTACCTGATGTGTTAGAAATTACCGCATGGACAACTAATGCCGATGGCACAATGGAGGAGATTATGGGGGTGCGTCATAAGACCTTGATGGTTGAAGGCGTACAATTTCACCCTGAATCTATTTTAAGTGAGTGTGGTTACCAGCTGTTTAATAATTTTTTGCGTGAATACGGCTTGAGTGTACTTGATGATAATCAGTTGCCAACTGTTGGCTGATTGATTTATTATAAATAGTGAATAAGGATTTTTTATGATTTCAGATATTATTAATAAAATCAATCAATTAACCGATGAATCCATCCAAAATCGTCTCGTTGATTTTTTAGCAAAACTAACTCAAAACACGCATTTAACACCCCAAGAAACCCAAACATTGTTTGTCATTATAATGTCAGGCAGATGTCCAGACATTTTACTATCAGCGATTATTACTGCATGGCGTATCAAAGGCGAAACGACGGATGAAATTGCTTCTGCTGCATTGGTTATGCGACATTTTGCTAAATCGGTTGTTGTGCAAGGCGAGCATTTGGTGGATATTGTTGGAACGGGCGGCGACGGGGCAAATTTATTTAACGTTTCTAGTGCAGCTTCTTTTGTGGCGGCACAAGCAGGTGCAAACGTTGCTAAACACGGCAGCACGGGCGTGTCTAGTAAGTCGGGAGCTTCGGACTTATTAGCAGCTTTGGGGGTAAATTTGCAGTTATCTGCGGATGAGCTTGCACAAACATTGGACAGTCAGAACCTGTGCTTTTTATTTGCACCCAACCATCATCCAGCGATGAAACACGCTAAAACAGTGCGCGCTATGTTAAAAATGCGAACTATTTTTAATATTTTAGGTCCATTAAGTAATCCTGCGAATGTACCTAATACAGTACTTGGGGTATTTGAAGGTTCGCTTTGTGAGCATTTGGCAACCGTGATGGGCAGCCTAGGTAGTCGTCATGTATGGGTGGTGCATTCTGATGATGGACTTGATGAAATCAGTTTAGCAACTAATACCACAGTGGCAGAATATAAAGATGGTAAGGTGAACACATTTGTGTTAAATCCTGAAGATTTTGGCGTACAAAAACGCGATTTATCAGGTTTGTCGGTGGCATCAGCTGAAGAAAGTTTGAAGATGATAACCCAAGCATTGTCAGGCGAAAATTGCGATGATATGATTTTAAAGGCTCAAGATATGATTGCATTAAATGCGGCTGCTGCCTTGTATGTATCTGGTGTGGTTGATAATTATCAAGCAGGCGTGGATTTGGCAAAACAAGCCATTGTAAGTGGTAAAGTCCAACAAAAAATGCAGGACTTTGCTCAATTTACCCAAACTTTCCATCAATGATGATTATTGATTTAAAAAACCATATAATTTAAAAAACGATAGATGAAACAATTATGAGCACACCCAGTATTTTACAAAAAATCATTCAAACCAAGCATGAAGAAATAGCCCGTGCCAAACGGTTGGTTTCTTTAAAAGAGCTGCAAGAAAGAGCAGTCCATCACAAACCTAGAGGTTTTGCTAAGGCTCTAAAGGCAGTTGATATTCATAACGGCAATATTGGTGTGATTAGTGAAATTAAAAAAGCATCTCCTTCTAAAGGTGAAATTTGTACAGATTTTGACCCTGTAAGAATCGCCAAAGGTTATGAGCAGGCGGGGGCAACTTGTTTGTCAGTGCTGACAGATAGACAGTATTTTTTAGGCGGTGTGGATTATTTGGTCGAGGCTCGAGAGTCTGTCAAACTGCCTGTTTTGCGTAAAGATTTTATGGTTGATGAATACCAGATTGTTGAATCGGCACTGATTGGAGCGGACTGTATTTTATTAATTATGGCTTGTTTGGATGATGAGACGCTAGTTCATTTGCATCAAACGGCTTTATCGTATGGTATGGATGTTTTAATTGAAATTCATGATGAGCATGAACTAATGCGAGCATTAAACTTACCAAAATCTTGCCATAATATTTATGGCATTAACAATCGCAATTTAAATACCTTTGATGTTGATTTGCAGACCAGTATTGGTCTTTCTAAATTATTACGTAATCATTTGGGAGATGATGCAATTATCGTTAGTGAAAGTGGCATTCATGGAGCAAATGATGTGCATTTAATGAAATCACACAACATTCACCATTTTTTAATTGGTGAACAGTTTATGAAAACACAGAATGCAGGGCAAGCGTTGGCTAAATTATTGTCTGAAATTTAATAGACTAAAAAATTACCAAGCCTAATGAAAAATAACAATTCACCCACCAAGTGAGTAGAACCACGTTTTTTAATTCTTGCCCAATCTTTTGAGGGTTTTGAGCTTTTGATAGCGCTTTTAAGTGTTCAAATAATTGGGGTAGGGTAAAACATATTAAAAGCCCACCCCATAATTGGGTTAGATAAATAAATAAACCATACGATAAAATTGCAGCGAACAAAAATCCCATGTGCAGCATTTTGGCTTTTTTTAATCCCAAAAGATTAGCAAGGGTGATTTTTCCTGCTTTTTTATCGCCATATATATCTCTAGTATTATTGATGTGTAAAACGCCAGCGCATAACAAACCTAATCCACAGGCAGGAAATAGTATCAACACATTGCATGTTTTTGTTTGCAAATAAAAACCACCAACAACTGCTAAAATCCCAAAAAATAAAAATACCGCAACTTCACCCAGTGCCATGTAGCCATAAGCATATCTTCCAATGGTATAGGTGATTGCTGCTACTAAGGATAATGTGCCAAGCCCTAAAAATAACAACCACTGTTTTATCGTGAAAAGACTGGTAAACAATAGACAGCTCCCACTTACCAAAGATAATAGCAGTGTTAAAACGAACACGATTTTTAGTGTAGTTTTTGAGATTTGTCCTTGTTGAATTAATCGTTTAGGTGCATTTTTATCGCGGTAAAGGTCTGCGCCTTTTATCACATCACCATAATCATTGGCAAGATTGGATAAAATTTGTAAAAAAACTGCTGTTGATAATAACAAAAAGCCAATTACAAAAGAAAAATACCCACCCAAAGCGCAGGACAATGCATTTGCGCAAATGACACCACTGACTGCTAAGGGAAGGGTATGAGGACGAATGAGTCGGATGAGTAAAATAAATTGATTTGATTTATCCAAAATTAACTTTTGCTTTTAGTGCAATCTAATAATACCTTATTGTCTAAAGTGGTTACTTTGGCAGTATTATCACCAATCACCAACACCATACCTTTATCTTCACCAGCAATGCTATCATCAGATGTGAAGCGTCCTTGGCTTTGTACATCCTCACTTAAATCATAAGTAATGTTGTCTTTAGTTAAATGAGCTTCTTTTTCGCCTTCGTGGTTATGAACAACAATCTGCACACTGTCTTTGCCACATTCGTATTTATCACCAGCATCCATATGTTCGTGGTTATGCCCTTCATGGTCATGGTCATGATGATCATGATTGTGGTCCGTATTGGGTGCAGTCTGAGCAGGCGGTGGATTATTGCTTGCTGTTTCTGCGGGTTTGGCAGGTTGTTCATTGGTTGGGCTGGGCTGGTCAGCTTTTGGAGCTTCTTGTTTATTACAGGCTGTTAAACCTAAAACTGCCATCAAAGCCATCATAGGAAGAGTAATTTTTTTCATAACGTTCCTTTATTTATTAGCAATATAAAGGTAATATTGTAACATAACTATTATTTCTTATCTATAAAAGTTGCTATAAATTTATCTAAAAACCATCTAAAATTTAAATTAGTGTAAAAAATATCCAATTTACCTCCAAAAAATCAGATAAGCTTATCATTTTGTGTAAATTTAGAAAAATGCATCTATCATATACTCAAACAAAGATTGAAGTATAGATAGGAGAAAACCATGGGTTTGATTTTTGATGACATGAAACGTTTGGTCAAAGATATTATTGATCCTGATAACTTTCATAAAGAATTTTATGAAACACTGGATGACGATGAATTATTTCAACATTTAAAAGAGTGTGATATTGGCATGATTGGTGAAAAACTTGCCATCAAACGTGAATTAAAAAAACGTGGTTATAACGTGTAACAAAGAATTTGGAGTAAATTATGGCAATTCCAGTATTATTATGGGGAGCGGCAGCAGCATTAGGGGCAACTGGCGTGGTTAAAGGGCTTGAAGCGATTGGCAATCAGTCAAAAGCACAAGATATCGGTGAGCGTGCTGAACGTCTTTATAAAAGAAAAAGAAGACAACTTGATGACGTGCGTGATGAAACTAATGACGAATTAGAAGCGCTTGGGCGTTTAAAGATGGAGATTGGTGCAAATCAAATTGCTCATGTTGTTTCGGTGCTAAACCAAAGCAAAAAAACCAAAAGCTATTTAAAAGATTTTCAAAGTGTGATTGATGTTGATGACCTCAAAGAAATGGAGGTTATGACGCAACAATCACTAGAATTAGAATCAGGACTGTTGCAAGGAACAATTACAGGCGCATTGGTAGGATTTGGCGTTTATGGTACGATACCACTGGTGGCAACAGCATCAACAGGTACAGCCATTGCTTCATTGTCGGGTGCTGCAGCAACAAACGCAACTTTAGCTTGGTTAGGCGGCGGTTCTTTGGCAGCCGGTGGGTTTGGTATGACAGGCGGCATGTTGGCACTTGGCGGTATTGTTGCAGGCCCTGCACTGGCAGTAGCGGGGTTTGTGATGGCAGGCAAGGCTGAAGAAGCCTTAACTCAAGCCCATGAGTATTCTGCTGAAATTGATGAAGCGGTTGCACAATTTGATTTAATTGAGGAATCATTAAAAGGGTTGCAGGAAAATGCCAGAGAGATTAGTAAGACTTTATCAATTTTGGTAGAAAAATTTGAGAGTGTAAAGGTTGCCAGCTATAATGACCCAAATTTGATAACAATGTTATCAGTTGGCAAAGCCATCAAAACAATCATTAACACGCCTATCATGGAAAAAGATGGTTCGCCTGTTCTGGGCATTAAACATAAATGTTCAGGATATTTGAATTTTACCTGAGTGACAAGATTAGCTGAATAATAAACTTTGTGTTCGAGATGGATTATGAAAGGTATTTTAATTAAAGCAAGTGACGTAGTTCAATCGTCAATTGGTTCTCAAAATGCGATTATATCAGCAGTGGATAAGCTGATGGATAGTTATCAAAACTATTTGTTGATATCCGAGCAAGAACGAACCAAACGTGCAACAATCAATTCATGGCGTGATATACGCCTTGAAGAGATTCGTAGTCAAAAAGAGTTATTAAGTCAGTATTTGCACCATTGTTTTGCTGAAAGACGGACAGTGATTGATGGTTTTTTTAATACTTTAGACAAAGGTTTGGAAAACAACAACATCGAAACAATAAATTTGGCAATAAGTGGTATTTTGGGCGTGGTGCAATCTTCACCATTAAAAGACATGCAAAACTTAATGTTGGATTTAAAAAATGACCGTGTTAAAGAAATTGAATTTTGATAATTTACCAACCCCTTTTCCTTGCACTGCTTGCGGGCAGTGTTGTCGTCGTGTTGGAGATAGCTCTTTGACCGCCTATTTAAGTCGTGGGGATGGTGTGTGTCAGTATTTGGATGAAGATACAAACTTATGCCAAATCTACGAAAATAGACCACTGATTTGTCAGGTGGAAAATTATTACAAGACTCATTTAAAAGATAAATTATCTTGGGAGCAGTTTGTAGCAGTTAATGTGGAGCTTTGTCAAAAAATGCAGCAATAACATTAAATAAAACAGAAGACAAATAAAATATAAAAGCCAAACCTGATAACGTTTGGCTTTTATTATTTGGCCGTTGCGTTAAGTTATACGTTAAACCGAAAATGCATAACATCGCCATCTGCAACAATATAAGTTTTACCTTCTAAGCGAGATTTACCAGCTGCCGCCGCCCCTTTTTCGCCGCCATACTCAATAAAGTCATTATAAGCGATAACCTCGGCACGAATAAATCCGCGTTCAAAATCGGTGTGAATCACCCCAGCTGCTTCTGGAGCGGTTGCTCCAACACGCACCGTCCAAGCACGCACTTCTTTGACGCCAGCGGTAAAATAGGTTTGTAAATTTAACAATTCATAACCTGCACGAATCACACGGTCAAGACCTGCTTCATTCATGCCCATGCCTTCTAAAAATTCTGCTTTTTCATCTTCGTCAAGTTGAGCGATTTCTGCCTCAATTTGATTGCATAGTGGCACAACGATGGCATTATCAGCTTTGGCAAATTCGGTAACTGCATCTAAATGTGGATTGTTTTCAAAGCCATCTTCAGCAACATTAGCGATGTACATGACGGGTTTTAACGTGATAAGACCATAACTTTTAATGATTTTTTTCTCATCATCGTCTAAGTTTGCCATGCGAGCAGGTTTACCGTCCGCCAAAAACGGTTCAATTTTTTGAAACACATTTAGGCATGCTTGAGCATCTTTATCACCACCTTTGGCCTTTTTGCTCAAATTGGTGATAGCGCGCGTTACCGCTTCAAGGTCAGCAAGTGCAAGCTCAGTATTGATGGTTTCAATATCAGATAAAGGATTGACTCGTCCATCCACATGAATCACGTTATCATCATCAAAACAGCGAACTACATGGGCGATGGCATCAGTTTCGCGGATATTGGCAAGAAACTGGTTGCCCATTCCTTCACCTTTGGATGCACCTGCAACAAGTCCTGCAATATCTACAAATTCCATGCTAGTAGGAATTACGCGTTCTGGATTAACAATCTTTGCTAATTCTTTTAAACGCGGGTCGGGTACAGGCACGATGCCTGTATTGGGGTCTTTGGTGCAAAAAGGAAAGTTTTCTGCCGCAATACCTGCTTTGGTTAATGCATTAAATAAGGTGGATTTGCCAACATTTGGCAGACCAACAATACCACAATTAAATCCCATACAAATTCTCATTACAAAAAATCAATTATAACAAAAATTTGTTCAATCACCTAATCATGGTGGTGATTTTGGGGAATGCGATAGTGTCCTGTGATTCTAAATTTATATAAAATATTTTCTTCTTTTGTACCAGAACCGATGTTGTGAATAATCAGCGGTACTCGACTTTGGCTTTTTTTATCTGATACGATGCCAATATGTACAAGTCCAGAGCCCAAATCCCAAGTGACAATATCACCCGATTTATAAACACCATCTTTGACTTGATAGCCTTTACGCTTAAAATAAGTGGCAATGTTAGGAACACGGCGATGGTCAATATTTTTGTCTGGAGATTTTAGCCCCCATTTTTTGGGATAAGCCGAAAAATTTTGTTTCATGTCTTCATGGATAAGTTTTTGTAAATCCATATCTTGATGACGCAAAGCCCGAATCACGACGTCTGTGCAAACCCCTTTATTGATTGGCACATCGCCCATCGGGTAACTAAGCTGGGTATAAGCAGGGTCATAACTGACAGTTTTGCCAATTTGACTGCGAGCATCAATAACCAAACGTTCTTTATCAATTGCCCAGGCTACCGATGAAGTCATCAAGCAAATTAATAACAGTCCAAAAAATAAAATAAAATGGAGTTTTGTTTGGGGGTGTATCATCGTATTAAACCAAGTAGCAATGTTTTTGAATATCAAATATAAGGGGCAATGAGCATGTTGGCATCTGTTTTGGCATCTAAAGCACAAAGTAGAGCGTATGCGCCAATAAATTTACGACTAATAAACATCATTTCTTTGGGAGGTAGCATAAATTCAAATGATTGCATGCCTTGTTTGGCGGATATCATAACACGTTCATACAGATTGCTTTTTGACCAAATGTAAGCGCGATTTTCTAAAAGCTCAGAATTACCAAGTAAGTCTGGATTGGCAAATGGTTCGCACGCCTGCAAAAATACGTTTGCCATATCGGTTTTGGCGGTATTGGTTAAATCATCAAAAAATGGATAACCTGTCATAGCAATTTTCATTTGATGGATGTCTTGATGATAACCTGCGCTTAGTAAACCTTTGGCGATGGTAAGTAAATGCTCATCAAACTGTTTAATTGCTCCAAAATCCAGCAGTACCAGCTTGTCATGACCATCCTCATCAAGCCTAACAAGATAGTTGCCAAAATTAGGGTCTGTTTGCATTTCTCCCCAAACAAATATTTCTTGAATCACAATATCCATTGCCAGTTGTCCAAGACGATTTTTTCGCGTGTTTGACAAATCCGTCAGACGTTGGTCATTTAGATGAATTCCTTCTTCAAAGCTCATGCAAATCAGTCGGGGAGTACTGTAATTGTCATAAATAGTTGGCACAATATAGTCTGGGCTGTTTGCTAAATAACGAGCAAAGCGTTTAGTGGTTTGAGCCTCCATGCAATAATCCACCTCACGATGCAACAAATCACGAACTTCATCAAACCATTCATCAAGAGCTTTAGTTTGTGGAAAAAAATTGGTGGCTTTTAATAATTTTTTAAATAAAGATAAATCGGCATCAATTGCCCCCGCCACATTTGGGTACTGTACTTTTAGAACAACGGATTTACCTGTGTATTTGTGTATAGCTTTATGTACTTGAGCAAGACTTGCTGTGCCAATTGGGCTGCGTTCAATTTCAAAATCATCTATTTTTTCACCAAGTTCTGTTTTAATGGCTTCATAAATAACGTGCCATGCCAAAGGAGTGGTATTATCATCTAAGGTATGCAGCGCATCCACCATCTCTTTTGGAAGCATATGTTCGCCATATAAAGCCAGCATTTGCCCAACTTTGACCACTGACCCTTTTAATTTACCAAGTTCATTGACTAAATAAGCCGATTGTTTGGCTATCATGTCATTTTTATGACGCTGTTTATCTTCGGCGTTTAAAAATAAGCCACCAACACTATGTTTTGCCCAATTTGTACCGATGGTTAAACCTGTTTTGGCAATGGATAAATGCCGCTTTAATGCGGAAGTTGTTAGGTTGTTTAGAGGACTTGTCGGTTTGGTCATGATTTGTAATTACATTAATAATTTAATTTTGCTTATAATAACAAACCGATATAGAATTTCCATTAGAATTTTCCATATCGGTTAAATTTTTTTAATTAAGATTAAAAATTAATCATATTATCGGTCAATGGCACGCCAGCCAATATCGCGACGATATTGCATACCATCAAAATGGATTTTTCTAATGGCTTCTAATGCCTGTGTTTGAGCGTCTTTGATGGTGCTTGCAAGACAAGTTACACATAAAACCCGACCGCCATCCGTGACAATATGTTCCCCGTTTTGTTTGGTGCCAGCATGAAAAACTTTAATGTTTTGTTCAAAATCGCTATCCAAACCTGTGATGACATCACCTTTTGAACTGGTCTCTGGATAGCCTTGGCTTGCTAAAACGACGCCTAACGCCATTTTATCATTCCAATTGGCTTTTTTGGGTAATTTGCCATCAAGTCCTGCCAAGATTAAATCGGTCAGTGAGCTTTCAAGGCGCATCATAATTGGTTGGGTTTCAGGGTCTCCAAAACGGCAGTTAAATTCGATAACAAAGGGGTCGCCTTGTTCATCAATCATCAGCCCTGCATACAAAAATCCTGTATAGGGCGTGCCGTTGTCTTTCATTGCGCGCACCACAGGTTTGATAACGCGTTCCATAACCTTTTGGTGAACGCTGTCTGTTACCACAGGTGCAGGCGAGTACGCGCCCATGCCGCCAGTGTTAGCACCTGTATCGCCTTCAAAAATACGTTTATGGTCTTGACTGGTTGCCATAGGTAAAATGTTATCACCATCAATCATACAAATAAACGAGGCTTCTTCACCAGCTAAAAACTCCTCAATAACCACTCGGCTACCTGCCTGACCAAACTTGTTACCTGATAACATATCATCAATAGCATCAAAAGCTTCTTGTTCGTTCATTGCAACCACAACACCTTTGCCAGCAGCAAGCCCATCGGCTTTGATAACAATTGGAGTGCCTTTTTCACGAATAAAGCTTTTGGCTTGGTCAGCTTGGGTAAAGACTTGATAAAATGCAGTTGGAATTCCGGTTTTTTGCATAAATTCTTTAGCAAAGGCTTTTGAACCCTCAAGTTGTGCGCAATATTTGCTGGGTCCCCATGCCTTAATTCCTGCTTTTTTTAAGTCATCTACCACACCAGCCACCAATGGAGCTTCAGGACCTACCAGCACAAAGGCAATATGATTTTCTTGGCAAAATTGGATAATAGCATCGTGATTATTGGTATCCAAATTTATATTTTTTAGTTTATGTTCCTTGGCGGTGCCTGCATTGCCGTTAGCAACAAAAACAGTTGCCACTTTGTCATCCTTGGCACATGCCCAAGCTAATGCATGTTCACGACCACCAACACCCAGTACTAAAATATTCATAATAGCCCCATAAAATTATAGAATACGAAATTTACCCATTGTAACAAAAAAAGCTCTAAAAGTCTTTGGTGAAAGATTATGCACTCGCAAAAATATAGTTACCCAACGGTGATTTGGTAAGTGCGTTCGTCTATTTTGATGGTTAAATTATCGCCAGAATATAATTTTCCCACGCCTTTGGGTGTGCCTGTAAAAATCAAATCACCAGCGCAAAGTCCATAAATATCATCTAAGTAATTCACTAAATTTTCAGCAGAATGAATCATTTTTGACGTACTATCGTTTTGGCAAATATGATTGTTAATTGCCAAATACAACTCATAATTTTTTTCTTGATAAGACACAAAAGGGGATACCCAACAGGCGTTTTTAAAACCTTTGGCTTTAAGCCATGGCAATCCTTTAGTTTTAGCGTTATCTTGAATGTCTCTTGCCGTCAAATCCAGTCCCACGCCGACTCCAAGTATATTTTTATCATCACCCATCAAAAGTACCATTTCAGTTTCATAATGGATGTTGTCTGAAAAATCGGGTAGGGTGATGTGATTTTTTGTGGTTAAACTGGCATTGGGTTTTAAAAACACTAAAGGTTCATCAGGAATTTGATTGTTGAGTTCAGCAATGTGTTCAACATAATTTCTGCCAATGCAGTAAATGTTATGAATATTTTTGGCGGTTTGATTAAAGGAAATGGATTTCATGAGATAAATTTCTGATAATACTATTATATTATTATAACAAATTTTTTGATTAAAAATAAAAAAAGACAGATAAAAATTGGTTTTGGTTATTCAATAAATTTGGTATTTATTTTTAAATGCTATATTAAGATACGGTTTTGTAAATCGATATAAGCGGCTGTATGGTAAATAATACACCGTAATTTCTTATGTATCATGTAATTATGTTATTAAATTTTTGATGAGTTTTTGGTTTGAAAAAATAAAATATATCAGGTTTAAACATCCATCTTTTATTTTTAATTAAGAATTATTACAAAAAAATTTAGCTTATAATGGTTTAGAAGAGAAAAATATTCTTCCATTCTCTTTTTTTAGTATAAATTGATTCAATTTTAGAAAAAAATCAAATTTAAATATAGAATAAGTTATGATAAAATACTAATGCTTATTCTGTATTCATCCTTTAAACAAAGATTGAAAATGGGGATTTGGTTAGGCGGTCAGTAAAATTGTAAAAATGCAGATGAGGAAAGTCTAATATAGGCACGATTATTGCTTGTAAATTTCTGACGTTTTGATCAACCACCAGTCAAAACCTGGTAGAACACTCTATACCCTCGACAAACCCAACACTGATCTGCACTTCGCCGACATCGCCCTGCTGCTGGAAGTAATAGGCCGTCTGAAAGGCAAAGGCAACTCTATTGTGATTATTGAGCATAATCTTGACGTGATTAAAACGGCGGATTGGATTGTGGACTTAGGGCCCGAGGGGGGGCGATGGCGGAGGAAGGATTATTGCTTCAGGTAGCCCTGAGCAGGTGGCTAATGTGAAGGGGAGTTATACTGAGAAGTATTTGAAAGAAATTTTGGGAGAAAAATAATGTCATTAATTACTCATTTAAAAACTCAAGAAAATATTTTAAAAACTAATATTGGTGAATTTAAGCTTATTGAACAATTAGGGCAAGGAGGTAATAGTACTGTTTGTTTATTTGAAAAAGATAGTATCAAATTTGCAATCAAATTTTTAGATCATCAAGCAGTCGAAAGTGAGCAAAAAATAAAACGGTTTAAAGATGAATATTTTTGCGTTATGCAGATGCCATCAAATAAGCATATTGTTGAAATGTTTCATTATGATGAAATTGAAATCAATGGTAATCGGTATTCAATCATTATTATGAAATCATATAAATGCAGTTTAAAAAAATATGAAAAAAGTACTATTCTCCAAATTGAACTAGCTTGTAAAATATTTAATTCCTTATTAAATGCACTAAAACATTTACAGAAATATAATATTATACATAGAGATATTAAACCGGAAAATATTTTTTATGATGAAGAAAATGATTCTTTTGTTCTTGGAGATTTAGGTATTGCCCATTTTGATAATGATATTTTTGCAAAAGAAGCAAACAAAACTGAAAAAACAGATAGATTAGCAAATAGATTATTTTCAGCTCCCGAACAACAACAAGGAGATGCGCGCGATATTACTTTTTCTGCGGATATTTATTCATTAGGACAAGTAATACATTGGATTTTTTTAAAAAAACCTTTACAGGGGCTGCCTACATCATTAATTCCTAATAGTGATAATAATCAGAATGTTCATTTTTTAAATAGCTTTCTTCAGAGAGCATTACAAAGCGATCCTAAAAAAAGATTTCAAGCCATATCTGATGTAATTGATTTTATTGAAGAATATAAATTAAATAATAATCGAGAAAAGGAAAAAGATCTATCTGCTTGTGCGGATAATTTTGATAAAATAATTAGGGCTTCATTTGCAAATCAAATAAATTTACCACAGCAAATCATTGAATCAAGTGAAGAACGAGTAATTTATACTTTTATGAATAAATTAAAAGATTTTATTTCAGATGGTTATTGGGTTATTTGGGAATCTGGTGGGGATTATGATTTAAAATTATTAGGTAATTATAAAGATAAAAAATCTTGGATTTTAAATAATAATGAAGAGCTTAAAGTTAAAAAAATTTTAGCTTATAGAAATAGTTGTCGTCCATATAAAAATTTTGTAATTTTGTTATTAGAAAGTCAGCCGCCTTTTGAATTATATGACATGAAAAATACATTAATTAAGAGAGATGAATCAGTATCATCACACGATGATGATGTTGCATATTTTTATATTAACGAAGATAAGTATGTTGAAATGAAAGAAATAGATAGCGGATTTTACTATAATAAAAATGATGAATCTATTGAAGTAGATTGGAGCAAGTTTCAATATAGACGTAGAAATTTAAAACAATCAGCAATTTTAATTGTATTAAATGGGCATGCTTCTAGTCGTATGTCAAATAGGATGCCTACTTGTAATTTATTAAGTTATATAATTAAAAATGAAAATTTACCAGATGAAGTCGCCCAGAAATTCTTAGAAAGTACAAATTCTCATCATGATCCCAAATTTTCTTTATATGATTAATCGGATTTAGCAAGCCGTAGCCTGCATACCCAACCCACCGCGTGCGTGGCTACGCCACACACCCTACCTGTAAATTACACGGAACTTTAAAATCAACGCGTAGGGTGTGTGCGGTACGCACGCACGCGGTTGCTTGATTGACGGTTTGCCGTTTCAACTTTTAACTTCGTTGAAGCTAGCGCTTTCAGACGACCTCCAATGTCGTCTGAAAACGTCAACTACAACAAAGTTAAAACCTTAAACAACAAACCGTTCCTTCTCCAACACCCAAACCAAAAACAAAAAGCCTATGGCGCGTTATCGCAGAAACTTCATTGCCGGCGGCACATTCTTTTTCACCGTCAAACTCGCCGATCCAAAATCGCGCCTGCTTGTCGAACATATCGACCTATTGCGTGCGGCCTATATGGATGTGCAAAAACAATATCCCTTTGAAACCGTCGCCGTATGCGTGCTGCCGAACCATATTCACGCCATTTAGACGCTGCCGCCCGACGATGCGGATTATTCCCTGCGCTGGCGGCTGATTAAAACCAAATTCTCCGCACATTTCCCTCGTGCCGAAAACCTGTCTGCCAGCAAACAGCGGCGGCACGAACGTGGTCATCTAATTGACGGTTTGCCGTTTTGAATGTTTCAGGCGACCTTTGAGGTCGTCTGAAAGCAAATTGCAGATTGGAAGGCATAAATAAAAAACGGATTCTGAGTAGTCGGAATCCGTTTTCGCTATAAGATGTCTCGTATTATTTAGCTTCTTCTTTAGCTGCCGCAGCCTCATCTTTGGCTTCTTCCGCAGTGTCTTTCGCTTCTTCAGCAGCTTCTTTTGCTTCTTCGGCTTTATCTTCAGGAGAAGCGGCAGGGGCATCGCCTTTCAATCCATCCAAAGCTGCTTTACAGGTAGCGTCTCTTTGGTCGGCAGGCATATCTTTTAAGGCTGCTTTAGTTTGCTCAAATGATTTTTGCATCAGGTCTTTTGTGCCTGCATCAACACCTTTAGTAATGTCGGCAAAGGCTTTTTCGTATTCGTCGCAAACAGCAGAAGAAGAGCTGCCTCCACATGCGGACAAGGACAGTGCGGTTAGCAGAGTTGCCAATAAAACTGATGTTTTCATGAGTCTCTCTTTTGAATTTTGGTTAAAAGAAACGATATATTAAATTATTTGAGTAGTGTGTCAAGTATAGTTATTCTTTTTTTTTTTAAATCATGTAATTAAATATATTTTTGGCATATAAAAAAAAGGGATTTTATTTAATAAATACCGTTATTAAATAGTGTTTCTTAATTGAATTTATACGAAAAGATCTAAAATTATTTAAATAGCAACTTTGTTTTATTTGGCGTTTTAATGGTTACATTATTTTTCTTGTTCAATAATGAAAGAAAAGGTCGTCTGAAAACCTGAACCTTGGTTTTCAGACGACCTTTGTCTTGCAATCCGTTTTATCCGTCCGTTTTCAGCATCCGCAGGAAGCCTCGTCCGATGCCTGGAGGCTCAAGGCTTTGCGTTTTTTGGCTTTTTCATAGCGGCAGCGTTGGCGCTCGGTGGTGATTTCCAACGGCGGGACGGGAACGGGTTTGCCGTCTTCAACCGCAACCATGGTGAAGTAGCAACTATTGGTATGGCGCACTTCGCCGGTGCGGATGTTTTGCGCTTCGACACGGATGC